>Ga0268299_1000149_pt1 | contig 274924 bp, 195 predicted proteins | sample NOBtaG_FD_193484 | JGI IMG/M metagenome (GOLD analysis project Ga0268299, IMG submission 193484) | Activated sludge microbial communities from bioreactor in Nijmegen, Gelderland, Netherland - NOB reactor | ecosystem: Engineered > Bioreactor > Aerobic > Activated sludge | place: Netherlands...
TGTTATGGGATCACGAATTTGAAGCATCTCTATCAACGACTATGCCTCGATTTGGAAGGCTACCGCCTCTTCGGGTTCTGAAGCCCAAGATATGGGGCGTACCACGCGAATTCCTAAAGAGCCAATTGAAATCAATGCGGCGTCCGGCGGTGTCTGTGACGTAATCAATGACTTTTTTGACTCCGACGGAAGTCGTCAAATCGCGGTAAGCGATGGTGATGAAATTGCCGTTGCGGTCTTTGATTTCTATTGGCAAGGCCAGGTAATCGTGAACGTCCGTGTCGTAGGAATACACGCCGAATTTCATCTTCGTGCCATCGGGGAAATACATGATTTGCGCGATGGCGTCGAATTTCAGATAGGTCGAATCGTAAGTTTCAAACACCCAATTCGAACTGTGAGCCATATCGCGGCGCGTGCCGTCCGGCGCGATGAAAATGATAGAGGATTTGCCTGTGGTCGAATTTGTGTAAGGCCCAACCGAAGTGTGTTTGATCAGAATCGCTCCGAAGCCGGTGTGCCAACCGGGAGCGGGAAAGCCGCGGTCGCCATTGAAAATCATCGTCCCGGTCGTCGCGTCAGAAGTCCAGATTTTGCTGTTGTAACTCAGCCCCAGCCCGACGTTCAGCCCTGCGCGCCCGGCCAGCGACATCACAGGCAGCGAGAAACTGTAATTCTTGCTGTCCAGGTTGTAACTGACTCCGCCAACCACGGCGGCTCCGGCGGTAGGATCGAATATCTGCATGGGCTGCCCGCTTCCGACTGCGTTTTCGCGCGCGGCGAGTTTGGTCAGGTAACTGTCGTAATTCGAGGTATTGGTTGGTTTGGGATCGTCGTAACCTGCGTCAGGGTCAGGCAGCGCGCCGAAAGCGGAGTAGCTGAAAGCTTGTGGAGTGTTATTCCGCATCGTCGCCAGATTGACGCCGCCTTGAAAGAAAGCCAGAAACTTCAGATAAACCGTTTTAGCCATTGCCAGACTGTGGCTTAAAAGTTGCGGGGGGGGCAGAAACCGGCTTGACGGGATTGGCGGAAACGCTTGCCAGCCGGAGCGAAACGCTCAAGGAAAGAATCAGACTGCAAGACAGAATGGCTACAAAAGCGAATCGAACCGGCGACGATTTGGACACACGCATGCTGAACCTCCGCGACTGACAAAAGGAAAACAACCTGAATTGTAGAGTTGAAAATAACCAGTGGCTGACTGAATCGGGGTGGCAGGATTCAGTCACGGTGATAAGGCGTTTTGTTTGTTACAGCTTGTTACTCTTGAATTGACCGCGTGCTACTTCAGGAAGAAGCAGCGCGCGAAATATGCTACCGATCCTGCGAAAATGTCAAGAAGTATTTTCAGATTTTGTGATTTTTTTTGACAAATCACAGTGCCTTCACCAAATGCGTCCCCAGCGCCGTTGAATTCGGCGTCAAAGACCAGGCGAGCATTTCTCCACGATCAGATAATCAAAGCGTCGTCGCCAGCCGATCATCCAGGCTGACCTTATCCCAAATCCCAGAACTGCGCTCCAATTCGGCGGTGTAAACCCAGAAGAAAAGTTCGATCATTGCGCCATTCTACTTTGCGGCAACAAGTACTTGTCAAAAGCGAAAACGGGAACTATGATCCACGCCGTTATGGGCACAGTGCATAAAATCCGTCCTGAAAATTCAGAGCCAGAAACTTCCCCGATCCCAACGCTTCATGGTCGGGCGATGGACAATTTGCGCTTTATCCGCGAAACGATGGAGCGAGCGTCGTCCTTTACGGCGGTTCCCGGCTGGGGTGGCGTGATTGTAGGCGTCACGGCTTTGATTGCAGCCTTGATAGCCGCACAAGTTCCCTACGAACACGAATGGATGTACGTCTGGGGCTGCGAATTGCCGCTGGCGTTGCTCATTCTCGGATTGACGATGAAGCGCAAGGCAGCGGCAGCGCAAACCAAATTGCTATCGCCGCCAGGACGACAATTCACGCTGAGTTTATCGCCGCCATTGATCGCCGGGGCCTTGCTGTCAATCGCCTTGGCGCGCGTTGGAGCTTACGACGTGCTGCCGGGACTGTGGTTGCTGCTTTATGGAACCGGCGTGGTGACGGGCGGAGCCTTTTCCGTCAGAGTGGTGCCGGTCATGGGCGTCTGCTTCATGAGTTTAGGAACAATAGCGTTGATCGCTCCCGCGCAATGGAACAATCTTTTTCTGGCCGCAGGTTTCGGAGGTTTGCACATCATTTTCGGAATCATCATAGCAAGGAGGCACGGTGGCTAAATCAGTTCGCTCTACAACCGAGCAAGTTAAAACCCGTATGGAAGCAAGAGCCTTGCAGGCGCTGCAAGCCGCTGAACGAGCGCCTGAACTCGACAACCTGATTCACGAACGCGTCCGACTGGGCATTGTCAGCGCGCTGGCGGCAAATGAATCTCTGACCTTCAGCGCGTTGAAGGAATTGCTGAAAACCACGGACGGCAACGTCAGCGTTCACGCCCGCAAACTGGAAGACGCCGGATACATCAACTGCACTAAATCCTTTGAAGGCCGTGTTCCCAAAACCGAATATCAATTGACCGAAGCCGGTCGCCAGGCGCTGGAACAATACCTGGATCACATGGAAGCCCTGATTCACGCCGCGCGCGAACGATAACCGGCGACGGTGAATCATTCGCGTTCTCAGGTTTGACGCTTTACCCTGTTCACCGTTCATCATTTCATACACAGGAGATTTATGGTTCAACTGGCTATGGTTCAAGAAAAAACAAGCTCAGGATTGCAAGCCCATCACGACGAAATTCGTTTGAGAACTACGGAATGTCTTGAATTCGTTGATCTGACTTCTTACGTCGCCAACATCGTTGCCCGATCGGGCATTCGCCACGGCATAGTCAACGTCCAGACCAAACACACCACCACGGCGCTCATCATCAACGAAAACGAACCGCTGCTGCTCAATGATTTGAAACGCATGCTGGACAATTACGCGCCGCGCGACGGCGAATACGAACATAACGATTTCAGCCGCCGAATTGATATTCCACCGGATGAACCAGCGAACGGCCATTCCCACTGTAAAGCCTTGTTTTTGCCTTCTTCGATCATGCTCAATCTGGCCAACGGAAAATTGCAGCTTGGCCGCTGGCAGAGCCTGTTTCTGATCGAATTGGATGAAGCGCGCGACCGTTACATTTCAGTGCTGGTAATGGGTCAGGCCTGAACCATGCGCCTGGGCACGATCCAGACAGCCTGAGCAATTTTTTCTGCTCAGGCTGTTAAGCTTTCCAGTAGCCTGTCGTTTTTGCAGGTGGAGATTCCGCCTATGAAACGACTGTACCTTTTCTTCGCCGATGCGACTCGGCTGGCGCTGCAATCCATTTTCGCGCACAAGCTGCGCGCCTTCCTGACGCTGATTGGCATCATTATCGGCGTGGCTTCCGTCGTCGTTGTTGGAGCTTCAATCAGCGGCTTCAACAGCTACGTGCTTTCCACCGTTTCCAAAATTCTGGGCGTCAACCATTTCATGATCGCGCAGTTCGCGCATCAGGGCGAATGGAGCGAGGACGAATGGGAACGGGCGATGAAGCGCAACAAACGGCTTTATCTGGACGATTACGAATGGCTGGCGCGACATTGCCAATCCTGCAAGGAAGTCGGCGCGCAATCCAACACTCGAACCAACCTGACCCACGAAGGCAAGGAAATGTTTGGCGTAGGCGTTTTCGGCGTCACCGCAAACATGGTTGAAATCGAAAACAAGACTGTTGCCGAAGGCCGTTTCCTCGCCCCGCACGAAATCGAACATTCTTCGCTGGTCTGTGTGCTAGGCGGCGAAGTCCGCAACAAATTCTTTCCCGGCGCAGACCCAATCGGCAAAACCTTGAAGATCAGAAATGTGCCACTGACCATCGTAGGCGTGGAAGAGATGCGCGGCCCGTTCATGGGCGAATCCATTGACAACCACGTTTACATACCGATTACGACTCACGGAAAACTGTTCGGACGCCGTCAGAGCATTCAACTGCACGGCAAAGCCTCCGACAGGGTCGCATTCGGCCTCGCCATCGAAGAAGCTCAAATGGCCATGCGAAATCGCCATAAACTCATCGGCAATGAAGACGATGATTTCGGCATCGTCAATACTGACGCTGTGAATCAGCAGGTTGATCGCTTCACCGGGATGATCGCTCTGGTGGTGACGCCAATCACATTGTTGTCGCTGGTGGTAGGCGGAATCGTGGTCATGAACATCATGTTGGTTTCGGTCACCGAACGAACATTTGAAATCGGTTTACGAAAAGCCGTCGGCGCAAAGAAGCGGGAAATCCTGATGCAATTCATGATCGAATCTTCCCTGATGACGGCGGTGGGCGGCGTGTTCGGTTTGTTGCTGGCGGCGGGCATCGCCTGGGCGGTCAGAATCTCAACGCCGATTCCAATGACAATCACTGTCGGCTACATCCTGCTGGCGCTGCTGGTTTCAGGCGGCATAGGAATGATCGCGGGGATTTATCCGGCGTTCAAAGCTTCGCGGCTCGATCCGATTGTCGCGCTTTCAAAAAACTGAGGACGGCGATGAAAATCATTTCTCTATTTCCAACTGAAACCGTCGCCATGGCCATCGGCACGATTCGCGCTCATAAATTTCGCAGCGCGCTGACTGTCATCGGCATCGTCGTCGGAGTCATGACCGTTGTCGCTGTCGCTTCGATCCTGACCGGATTGCGATCCACCATCGTTTCGATGGTGGAGGAATACGGCACGAACAACATTTACGCCTTTCACCTTTCCACCGGCCCGCGAATGGGCGACCGCGACCGCAGCGAATATCTGCGAAAACCATTGACACCCGAAGACGGCGAAGCGATTTTGCGACAATCGCCCGCCATCGAATCCGTAGCCAACGTGTTGTTCATGTGGCGAATGGACAGCACGCTGCGATACAACGGGCAAAAATATCGTTCTGGTTTTTTACAAGGAGTTTCGGCCAGCTACGCCCAGGTCACGAATGTTTCGCTGCAACAAGGCCGTTTCATTTCAGAAATTGACGACCACCACAAACGCGAAGTCATGGTCATAGGGCCAAACGTCGCCGAATCGCTGTTTCTCCATCAGCCGAACATCGTCGGTTCGATCATTGATTTGGGCGGTCGTCCGTTTGAAATCATCGGCGTGCTGGAAAAACGTAACAACAGTTTTTTTGGCGAAAACGAAGAAGACAATGCGCTGTTCATTCCATACGAAACGGGGCGCAAACTGTCGCCCATCAGCAAGGAACTCAATCTGCACATTCGCGCCAAGACCGGAATGCTGCAAGCCGGATTGGATCAGGTGGAAGAGACGCTGCGTCGTCAGCGCGGCATCAAATACGACCAGCCGAACAATTTCGAGTTGCAAACTGCGTCCAAAATCATCGAACAGTTCGACGGCATCACCATGTATGTTGGCTTGTTTGCGATTGCGATTTCAGCAGTCGGCTTGCTGGTCGGCGGCATAGGCGTGATGAACATCATGCTCGTGTCGGTCACTGAACGAACGCGCGAAATCGGCATTCGCAAAGCCATCGGCGCGAAAAAACATGACATCGTCCGCCAGTTTCTGTTTGAAGCCATGACGCTGACTTTTTTGGGCGGCGTGCTTGGCGTGCTGGTCGCGGCGGTGATCAGTTACGTGATTATGTTTTTCCTGCCGGAACTTCCCGCTTCGATTCCATCTTGGGCTGTGATTAGCGGCCTGCTTGTTTCCACCGGCATCGGACTCGTATTTGGCGTGTGGCCAGCGAAGAAAGCCGCCAACCTCGACCCGATTGAATGCCTGCGCTACGAATAAACGTGATTACTTCGTTTTGTTGTCGCTGATGCAGAAAAGCTGGGTGCTGCTGCGCAAAAACACTTCGCCTTCAACAATTACGGGTGAAGCGATGAAAAACTGGTCTTCCAGCATGTTGGTTGCCAGCACTTCAAACTTCTCGCCCATCTTCACAACATAAACCGCGCCGCTTTCGCTGGCCAGATACAGTTTGCCGTCAGCGCCAACCGGCGAAGCTTTGAAGTTGTCCGGCTGAGGTAATCGTTGCTGGTGATAAAACGGTTTGCCGGTCGTGGCGTCGAAACAGCTCAGCATGCCGGTGTCGGTCAGCGCATAAAATTTATTGTCGTGCAGCACAGGCGAAGGCGTGTATGAAGTTCCGCGCGTATGCGTCCAAACTACGGCATCGGTTCCGGTCAAATCTCCTTCTTTGCCCAACCGAATGGCCATCAATTTCGGATCGCGGTGGCCGGTCATGACGTAGACCAGATCGTTTTGCCAGACCGGCGCTGAGATGGCGTTCAAGCCCAATCCGGCGGCGTCCCAGATCAATTTGCCGTTCGCAGGATCATAAGAGCGCACTTTGTTTGTTCCGGCAGTGACCAGTTGTTGGCGTCCGTTGTGTTCAACCAGTAATGGCACGGCCCAAGTGCTGATTTCGTCGCGGTTCTTTCGCCACAATTCTTTTCCGTTGCGTTTGTCCAGCGCGATGATGAACGAATCGCTTTCCTGATCGCAGTTCAAAATCAATCGGTCTCCCGCCAGCATAGGCGCTGTGCCTTCGCCGAATTGATTACGCATGCGCAGCTTCACGCCGAGGTCTTTTTGCCAGATGAGCTTGCCGTCCAGGTCATAGCAATACACACCGCGCGACCCAAACCAGGCATACAGAAATTTGCCGTCGGTGATCGGCGAATTCGACGCCAGACTGCCATAAGTTCGATGATACCCATCGTGCGGAAACGCGGTTTTGGCGACGCGCTCCCAGACAGTTTTGCCCGTGCTGCGATCCAGACAGAGCACTATGAATTTATGCTCCTGCCCTTCTCCGGTTCCGCCGTTGGGATTGGTGCGTCGCTGAGCGGCGGCGGCGGCAGTGGCGTCGTCCAATTTTCCGGTTGGCACGGCAGTCGTCAGAAAGAGTTTGTTGCCCCAGACTACTGGCGTTGAAAATCCGCGTCCGGCAATTGGAACTTTCCATTTGATGTTTTTCGTGTCGCTGAATTCAGCGGGAGCTGAGCCGCGAGCCATTCCGTTGAAAAACGGGCCGCGCCATTGCGGCCAATGATCTTCCGCCGCAGTGGAGGTAGAAACTGAATCTGCGGAAAACAGGAACAACAGCAGGCCAATTACGGCAATCCATTTTTTCATCGCTTTAGCCTCCGAATTTTCAACTGACAGCGTTGGGTTTTCTGACTTCAAACCGGCAACCCGGTTTGGCATCTCGCCATGAAACTTGAGCGCCAATCAGGTTGGCGCGCGAACGAATGTTGGCCAGACCATGTCCGCTGCGATTTGTGACAATCCCAACCAGACCTTTGCCATCATCATAAACCTCAATCAATAAGTCCTGGGCTTCGGCTTTGACGATCAACTGAACCTGTTTCGCTTCGGCGTGGCGGCAAACGTTATTTAACGCTTCCTGCACAATACGGTAAAGCTGAATCAGTTCAATTTCCGAAAGCCGCAACCGGTCTTCCAAGTCTGGGTCGCAGATGAATTCGTAAGCGAATTTTTCTTCCGGCGGCAATTGTGCCACAGCATCGCTCAACGCGCCTTCGAGCGAAGGCAGAAAACCCAGATTTTGCAATGCCGATGGGCTGAGGTCCTCGCAGATGCGGCGAATCTCCTTGGAAACGGATTCGATCTTGCGGCGTATTTCAGAAGGCGACGGCGTAACGGAATCATTCGAGTTGCCGGGAAGCTGATCGGTCAGCACCAGCAAATGACGCAAATCGGCCAGGGTTTGATCGTGCAAATCGCGCGCAATGCGGCTGCGTTCCGTTTCGGTTTCGCTGGCCAACCGCAATCGCGTTTCCTGCAATTCAACGTTGGTGTCGGCCAGAGTTTCGTTGGCTTTGCTCAATCGCAATTGCTGGCGAAAGGCCCACACCGCTGCGGCGACGGCTACTGTCGCCAGGCCTCCCAGAAACAAAGTTCCCCATGGAAATGGCGCGCTTTGAATTCGCAACCGAATCTTCAACGGCTCTGAGTACACCAAATCCCGGCTGACACTGCGCGCTTCGATGATGTATCCACCGGATTGCAATTCTCCGGGAGCGAATTGCGGTTCGTGTGTTTGTACCTTTTTCAATTGCTGACCAGTGCGAGTTTGCAGCAGAAATTCATATTGAAACTGGCTGGGGAATGTTTTGCTGGCAATGCCCGCAACTTCCAGCACAAAACTGCGCTGTGTGTGCGGCAAAGCCAGTTCGGCAATCAGGTCTTCAGGCTGATGAATCTTTTCCGCGACCAGACGTTTGATGGCCAGTCGCGGCTGAACAGCGCTTGGCTGGTGGCGGACGATTCCGCGATTGGTTCCAACCCAGATTCCGTCTGACTCGCTCCTGGCAGCCAGTGCAAACGCCTGCTGCGAAGCCAGCCCCTGTTCGGTGTCGAAACGAATCAGCACATTTTCGCTCGGCAGCAATTTCATCAGCCCGGCATTTTTGGTCGCGCACCAGACAATTTGGCGCCCTGCGGCATCGCGCCCGACCAACAAATCCTGCGCATCCAACCCAAGACGGACTTCACGAAGTGCGTCTGCTTCCCGGACAAACAAGCCCATCGAAGTGACAACCCACAGTTGCTTGTCGGCATAAACAATTGCGCGAATCGCCTTTTCGGAAACGTTTAGCAAGTCCTTGATCGGAGTTTCAACCTGTTTGAGTTGCGCCCCATCGTAACGCCACAATTCCCCGTCTGAAGTTCCAACCCACAAGGTTTCGTCGCCTTCGGCAGCCAGACAGATCGCTCGTTGAGCAGCAACGTCAGTCAATTTCGGCTGTGTTGAAATGCGCTTTCCGGCTTCAATTCGTTCGATGCCTCGCCCGAAATAAGCGGCGTAAATCTGCCCGCGAAAACTTGCCAGCGCGCGAACGCTTTCTTTCGGCTGCGTAGTCGGCGATTGCGGATTGGCAGCTTCCGCCGGTGTAATTTCTGATGAGGCAGCCGCATTTTCGTTTTCGATGGTGATTTCCGTCGCGGGCGCTTCGGCGGCGCGAACGAAGCTGGCAGCATCTTTCGCTTTGAAGAACAATCCGCTGCTCGTGCCTGCCCAGATTGTTCCTGTTGCGTCTTCCAATAACGAATACACCGAACGATTTTCGATTTCGCCAACTGCCACGGCACTGGCTTCTGGCGAAACCAGGCGAGACAGGCCACGATTCGTGCCGCACCACAATTCGCCGTTGGAGGCTTGAAGCAGCTTGCGAACGTAATTGCTCTGCGAATCGCCGCTCAACATCGCCGCGCGAAAGCTGTCGCGGTCGTATCGGCAAACTCCGCGATCCGTGCCGAACCAGACAACGCCTTCACGGTCACGAAACACCGCGTTGATTTGATTCGACCGTAATCCTCCGGCTGTATTTTCAAACGTCAGATGTTCGATCAACCTGGCGTTGTCAACTTCCGGTTGAAGCAGGAACACTCCTCGCCGATGCGTACCAACCCACAATTCGCCCTTATGGCCGTGAATGGCACTGACAGCTTCGGTTACCACCGGAAGCCGCTTAATTGTGTCATTCGCAAACGACCAGATTCCACCAGTGCGTGCATTGGCGAATTCTCCCAACCAAAGCTGGTTGTCATCTGAAAACGCAGCGGCCACGAAAAACGGTCTGGGCGATCTGGCCGCTGCTTCACGAATGTCTTTTCCCTGATTTAACAGCAATCCTCGCCCACCGGAGCCAATCGCCAACTCCCGCGAAGGCGTATAAATCGCTGCCAACAACGGTAAAGCTTCGTCAGACTGACCGACAGTTTTCAGTTGAGCAGGATTGGTGGAAGAATCCAGCCTGGTCAGATTCAACCTGAAAGCCGGACGAGCGTTTGTTGAGGATTCGCTGCTGACCTGATCGGACTTCGATTCCACATACCGAAAAATTTCGCCGCGTTGTGACACCAGGGCGACTTCGTTATGTGACGAAACGGCTATGGCGTTTATCGCTCTGCCGCTGGTTTCTTCCAAAACCAGCAGATGGTTGTCCAGCCAACGAGCCGCGCCTGCTTCCGTCCCAATCCATAATCCGCCGCGCATGTCCAGTTTCAATGCCAGAATTCGGCGCGATGGCAACAAGGCTTCGCCGGTAACGGGTTCCACATTACGCCCGTCGTAACGCACCAGCCCATTGTCCGTGCCAAACCACATCAATCCGTCAGAATCTTCGACAATGGCGTTGACTCGATCCGAAGGCAATCCATGAAAAAGCGTCACCGCTCCCCAACGATGCAGATTCAAGGTAGCCAGGTCTGTAATTGGCGTTGGCGTTGGCGTTGGCGCGGCTGCCAGTTGGTCAGACTGTTCAGAAGGCTGCGCGCGCTGCTCTGACTGAGAAACAACCAGCGTGGCCACCAGTGCCAGGAACAAAACCAGAGAAGAGATTTTGGTGATAAGAGTTTTGAACACGATAGGTCATTGAACCATCACAATCCGCTGTTCGAAAAGTCGTTCGACTTCATCGCGGGTCATTTCGCTGGCTGCCCTTTTGCCAGCTCTACAAAAACTTCGCGACGTTTGTCGAAAATTTCCCTGGTCAGGGCGGCAATCTTCTCCGCCCGTTCATCTTCGTTCAGCGAACGCACGTTCAACGTGCGATTGGCAATTTTGACTTCAACCTTGTCGTCAAGGCTGACCCCGTTTTGCTTCAGGATTTCTTCGGTGTTCAGGATTTCGACAAGTTCGCCTATGGTTATGATCTGCTCCATTGTCGTTACCTCCTCGGCAACTATCTTATGCCCTTAAGCGCCTTTGGCAAACACTTCGCGCTCGTTACCCAGATCGCGGGCCGAAGGCGTGATGATGGTTTTGGCATTGACGAAAATCTTTTCACCTTTGGCCATGGCCTGGCGAACGTCGTCTTCGCAGACGAACTCGGCAGCCTTGGGGTCAGCTTTTTTGACGGGCGGAGGCGGCGGCGCGGGCTTTGCTTCAACCTGAAGAGGTGCGACCGGAAGCGGCGCGGCTGGAACACGTGCGCTCAGGAATTTATCTACCAAGGCAGCAATGGCGGCTCGATCAATTTGCGAGGCAGTCTTGGCTGCTGCCGATTGTGGTGAAGTGGCAACGGATTGAACTGATTCAGAAACGGTGACCGGTCGAATTTCAAAAGCAACTCGTTTGATGTCCATCAAATGCAGCGGCGAAATGTTGTCCGAAGTAACATTGCCTCCCCACGAACCACAGCCCAAGGTCATCGAAGGTGCAAGCGCGGTCGAAAAGCCGATTGCTCCATGCGTTGACGGCGAATTGACAACCACACGCGCCGCAGGCATCAGCAATCCATAGCGCAATGCTGCTTCGCGGCTTTGCGTATGAATCGAAGCCGTGTGCCCCATTCCGCCGTAATGCAGAATTTCATCGCACAACCTGCTTCCTTCTTCCAATCCGTTCGCCACGTAATAGGCCAGAATCGGTGACAGTTTTTCGATGGACAATGGGAAATCGCGTCCAACGCCGCCGACTTCGGCAATCAGACAGCGCGTATTCGGCGGAACGCTGATGCCTGCCCATTCAGCCAGAGTCGTTGCAGGTTTGCCTACGATCTTTGGGTTGAGAGTGCGATTCGGCGTGACAACCAGTTTGCCGAGTTGATCGGCCTGCGCAGCGTTCAGAAAGTAAGCGCCCTGCACAGCCAACTGTTCACGAACCTGTCTGTCCACAGGCGCATCTACGACGATGGCTTGCTCAGATGCGCAAATCGTTCCAAAGTCAAAACAGGTTCCGGCCAGAATATCGCGGACGGCTTTGGAAACATCGGCGGTTCGTTCAATCAGCGAGGGCACATTGCCGGGGCCTACTCCAAAAGCAGGCTTGCCGGATGAATACGCGGCACGAACCAAGCCCATTCCTCCAGTCGCCAGAATGACCGCGGTCAGTTTGTGCTTCATCAACGCGTCGGTTCCTTCCAGCGAAGTCAACTCAACACAGCCGACGGCTTCTGCGGGCAACCCGGCTTTAACACCCGCTTCGCGCATGACTTTGGCGGTTTCGACCACACAGCGAGTCGCGCTTGGATGCGGACTGAGCACAATCGTGTTTCGGGACTTGATGGCGATCAGAATTTTGAAAATCGCCGTCGAGGTTGGATTGGTGGATGGAACTATGGCCGCAACGACTCCGCGCGGCGCAGCGATTTCCACTACGGAGCCTGTGTCACGAACAACGCCTACGGTTTTCAGGTTCTTGAAGTAATTGTGAACATCAACCGCAGCAAAGAGGTTTTTGACGTTCTTGTCGGCGGGATTGCCGTAGCCGGTTTCTTCGTGCGCCAATGTCGCCAACCGAAATGATTGCAACTGGGCGGCAATTGCCATCGCTTCGCAAATCGCATCTATTTTGGTTTGGTCGAACGTGGCGACCACGGCTTGCGCCCGATGAGCGGCCTCTACCAAGTCGCGCGCGGCCTGGATTGATTGCAGGTCTTTATCTGCCATAACTGAAGCTCAAACAAATCAATCCGCGATCAATCTTTTTTCTTTCCTTCGGACAAGGCTTTTTGATCTTTGCCAGCCAACGCCGCCGCCGATTTCGGCAAGACTCTTTCGACTTCCAGGTGCGGGCGAGGAATGACATGCACCGACACCAGTTCGCCGACTCTGCGCGCAGCGGCAGCGCCAGCATCCGTCGCAGCTTTGACCGCTCCTACATCTCCGCGCACAAACACCGTCACAAATCCGGCGCCGATATATTCCTTGCCGATCAACTGAACATTAGCCGCTTTGACCATGGCATCAGCGGCTTCGACTGCGCCGACAAAGCCTTTCGTTTCGACCATGCCGAGAGCTTCCATACTCATTATGCTCTTCCTCCGATTGATGGATTTGAGTAACTATATTTCTAATGAAACAGAACAGCGGCGATCATAAACCGCCGCCCGCAAAACGCACAACAAGCTGAACTGTTATTTCTGTTTGGCGATGACTTTGGCCTGGAATTTCTTGTAATTGGCTGACGGAACGATTTTCTTGGTAAGCAGTTCATTCTTGGCTCTGTATGGACGCCCTTTGATGATGGCTTCGGCATAAGCTTCACCAACTCCCGGCAAGGCGACGAGTTGCTCTTTGGTGCAGGAATTGATGTCCAGAAGTTCTACAGCTTTTTTGGTCGCCGGTGCGGATTTTTTGGGTGACTTGCCCATCATCTTATCGTCCTGTCCGGTAACAGCGGTGACAGCCAAAGCCAACGCGAACACGGCACAGATAAACGCGGCAACAAGATTTCTTTTCATATTCGTGCTTCTCCTCATTTGTGGATTATTTGAAATTGAAGACCGGCAATTTCTCCCGATCCGGTGTTTAGCTGGCGCAAAGATAGCACACGGTTTGAATCTGGCAATAGCCGCTCAAACTCTGAACCCAAAGCCCACAGCCTATTTACGGATGGACAGAAGCAATGAATTAAGGTATCTTCCGCCGCGTGGTGATCCTCACTGGGCGTTAATCATTTGACTAACGTGTTTATCCACAAAGCAAATTCTCTGCATTGAGACCTCAATCTATTGCCCCACGTTCGCCAGAGATTTTGCTCAGGATTGACGTGATTCGTCCAAATAATCACCAGAATTCGCTTAGTTCGTTTGGCGATCGTGTGAATCGGGCAACAGTGCCCTTTGTTTTGCCAACAAAGCGAACGACACGCGCGAATTTTGCCCCTCCGATTTCATCAAATTCTTTTTTGTTTGATTGTTGTGCCCGGAACCATAGAGTTCTTTTCTGCTCAGATCTTTATTTAACGAGCATGCCTCTTTGAGACATTGACATCTGTTTTTTTGCGCTTCGACTGATCCCCATTACGCCACGAAGTCAGCAAACTTCGGATAACAGGTCTCGCGGCCTCACTCCGCTTTTTGAGGAATAGAAACGTATGAAGAAGTTCACCTTGATCTGTTCGACATTCCTGGTCTTTGCTCTGGCTTTCGGCAGTTCCATCAATGGATTGATGAACTGGCTGAGCACGCCGGCGGTTACTCGCGCCGAAATTTCCGGCAAAGATGGCGACTTGACGGTTAGCCAAGCAAACACCGTCGTCAACAAATACGGCAAACTGGCTGTTGACGCGCCCGCCGGAGCCAACATGATCGCCGTTGATAATCCGGGCGGCCCAAATGGGCTGGACATCAACACCATGTTGACGCCTGGTGATTTAATCATGATCATCCAGATGTCCGGCGCTTCGATTAACACCAGCAATACGCCGAATTATGGCCAGGTGACGAATTTGAACAGCGCAGGTCGCCACGAATTCGTCACAGTCAACAAGGTTCAGGGCAACACCATCACAATCAATCCGCCGTGCGGCGGATTGCGATTCAGCTATTCAGCTTCCGGCAAAGTTCAAGTCATTCGTGTTCCCCAATACACCAGCCTGACCATCAACAATGGAGCTTCGCTGACCGCTCCTGCCTGGAATGGAATCATCGGCGGCATCGTCGTTGTTCATGTTCAAAACAACGCAATCATCAATGGAACGGTTGACGTAAGCGAAAAAGGCTTTCGAGGCGGCGCTCTGTCAGGCGCTGGCGGAGGCGGATTCCGAACTGATCACGTCACTAATCAACAGGATTTCGGCGCTGAAAAAGGCGAAAGCATTGTCGGATACCAGGCTGATTACGATCTTCTTGGCGGACGATATGGACGCGGCGCAGCAGCCAACGGCGGGGGCGGCGGAACATCTCACAACACCGGCGGCGGCGGCGGAGCCAATGGCAACAATGGCAAACCCTGGACGGGACAAGGCGTGATGGATGGCGCAGCCGTGGGAGCGGCAGCGTGGACGCTCGATCCCGGCTACATTGCCAATGGAAATCAACTCACCGATTCAGCGGGTGGCGGACGAGGCGGTTACAGTTACGCCATCAACAATGAAAACGCGCTGCAAAAAGGGCCGGGAGATTGTCTGTGGGGCGGAGATTGTCGCCGTGAAGTCGGCGGTCTGGGCGGTCGTCCTGTGACGCAGGATACGACCGGACGAATTTTCTTCGGCGGCGGCGGCGGCTCAGGCGCTCAAAACAACGACACGGGCGGCGCAGGCGGTAATGGCGGCGGATTGGTCTACATCATGGCTGACACCGTCAGCGGCAGTGGAAATTTGCGAGCCAACGGAGCCAACGGCGGAGCGACTCGCGGCGAAAGCCGAGACGGCGCTGGCGGCGCTGGCGCTGGCGGAACCATCGTGGTTGCGGCCAGAGTTTTGAACAACGGTTTGTCGGCACAAGCCAACGGCGGCAACGGCGGCAACCAACTTACTCCCGTTGCGCCATTTGAATTGGAATCCGAAGGGCCGGGCGGCGGCGGCGGCGGCGGTTATATCGCGTTTTCCGGCGGCAATCTGACAACTCAAGTCAATGGCGGAGCGAACGGAACGACCGCAGCGCCGTCCGTTTCTGAATTTCCTCCGAACGGAGCAACGCGAGGCGCAACAGGCCAGGTCGTCAATTCAGTGGGAGCGATTCCCTTCTGCTCCACAACCACTGATCTGTCAATCACCAAAACCAACAATCAGACAACCGTAATTCCCGGCACGCCGACAACCTATCAGATTGTCGTTCGCAACAACGGCCCAAATGATGTTTTCGGAATTCCAGTCGTTGACACGCTTCCTGCTGTGTTCACGAATGCCTCGTGGACTTGTTCAGCCTCTTCAGGATCAGCCTGTCAGGCAGCCAATGGAGTCGGCAGCATCAACACCAAAGTTGATTTGAAAAATGGCGGAACGGCGACGTTTAACTTGACGGTGACGCCCGATCCTTCGGCGACCGGAACGATCACCAACACTGCGACTGTTGGCATGCCTGATGGAGCTGTTGATCCTAATCCGACCAACAACACCGCCAGCGATACCGATACTCTGACCCCGCAGGCGGATCTTTCCATCACCAAAACCGATAACGCCACTACCTCTGTTGCCGGCAATCAGATCACCTACACCATTGTTGCCAGAAACAACGGCCCCAGCACGGTCAATGGAGCGACGGTGACGGACGTAGTTCCCACAAAACTCACCAATGTCACATGGACTTGCACGCCATCTGCCGGAGCAAGTTGCGGCGCACCCAATGGCAGCGGCAGCATTAACACGACCGTCAATCTGCTGCCCGGAGCGATGGCGACATTCAGTTTGAACGCCACGGTTGTCAATTCGGCGACCGGGACTCTGACCAACACGGCGACGATCACTGCGCCTGCTTCTGCGCCTGATCCGACGCCGTCGAATAACAGCGCAACTGATACCAACACCATTGTGACGACGGTTGATCTGGCAATCACCAAAACCAACAACGCGTCAACGCTCGTGCCTGGAAATCAGACGACCTACACGATTGTCGTCAGCAACGCCGGCCCCAGCGCCGTCACCGGAGCGGCAGTCGCAGACAATCTGCCAGCCACATTGACCAATGCCACCTGGACCTGCACGGCGTCATCCGGTTCAAGCTGCGGTTCGCCGAACGGAACCGGCAGCATCAACACCACGGTTGATCTGGCCGTCAATGGAACGGCGACTTACACGTTGACGGCAACGGTCGCCGCCAACGCAACCGGTTCGCTGACGAATACTGCGAGCATCGCGCCGCCCGCTGGAAGCGTTGAAACCAATCCAGCGAACAATACGGCCACTGACACCGATGCATTGTCTTCGACTGATCTGGCAATCACCAAAACCAACAACGCCACGCAGGTGGTTGCGGGACAAACTACGACCTACATCATTGTCGTGACCAATAATGGTCCGATTGCCGTCAACGGAGCGAGCATCTCTGACGTGTTGCCAGCCACATTGGGCAACGCCAACTGGACTTGTGCAGGCTCCAACGGAGCAACCTGCGGCCAGCCCAGCGGAACCGGAAACGTCAACACGACGGCCAATTTGCCGAATGGCAGCAGCGTTACAGTGACGATCACAGCCTTGGTTTCCAGCGCTGCAACAGGCACGCTGGTCAATACGGCGACGGTCGCCATGCCATCCGGAACCGCCGACCCGAATCCGGCCAACAACACAGCGACCGATACCGATCAAATTCGTATCAACGCTGATCTTTCCATCACCAAAACCAACAACGTCAATTCGCTGGTTCCCGGCACGCAAACGACTTACACCGTGGTTGTCAGCAACGCCGGCCCCAGCGCAGTGGTTGGCGCTGAAGTAATGGACATCATGCCAACCAGCCTGGTTATTGGTTCATGGACTTGCAACGCTTCGTCTGGTTCAAGTTGTGCATCCGCCAACGGCACAGTCAATATCGCCACAAACGTCAATTTGCTTCCGAGTGGAACCGCGACGTTCACCATCAACGCCACTGTCGCCAGCACCGCCACCGGAACTTTGACCAACACGGCCACAGTCGCTGCCCCAGCCGGTTCGACGGACAGCAATCCGGCGAACAATTCCGCCAGCGATACCGATACACTGACGCCGACTTCGGATTTGTCCATCACCAAATCGAACAGCGTCACGACCGTGACAGCAGGCAACATGGTCACGTATACGATTGAGGTTACCAACGCCGGCCCAAGCGCCGCCACAGGAGTGCCAGTCGTTGATACCCTGCCGGCAAAATTGACCAATGCCAGTTGGACGTGCTTCACCTCCAGCGGATCGAGTTGCGGCGCAACCAGCGGAACAGGCAACATCAACACGACGGTAAATCTGGCATCCGGAGGCAATGCAACATTCGCGCTGACGGCCAAAGTCGCAGACGATGCGCTCGGTACGTTGACGAATACGGCCAGCGTTTCCGCTCCCGCCGGTTCGACCGATCCCAACAGCAGCAACAACACCGCCAGCGACACGGACAATGTCATTTCACTGTCGAATCTGCGGATCACCAAAATCGCCACTCCGACGCAACCGATTCCAGGCGCACAGTTCACTTACACGATCACTGTGACCAATGACGGCCCAAGTCCAGTGACCGGCGCTACCGTTACCGACACCGTTCCCGGCATTTTGAGCAATGTTTCGTGGACTTGCACTGCATCCAGCGGATCGAGTTGCGGCAATGCCAATGGAACAGGCAACATCAACACGACGGTCAATCTGGTGAATGGCGGAACCGCCACTTTCACTCTGACCGCATCATTGCCGTCCAATGCAACCGGAACCATCACCAACACTGCCACTGTTTCCAGTCCAAACGGAGTTACAGACCCGGATGGCGGCAACAATCAGGCTACCGTCACTTCCACGTTGCAACCCAACAGTGATTTGTCTGTGACCAAAGTCGCCAACGCGACGACAGTGCGGGCTGGCGACGAGGTGACCTATACCATCACGGCCACGAACAATGGCCCATCCGTAGCAAACGATGTCGTCGTCACTGATCCTTTGCCTGCGGGAGTCAATTTCATTTCGGCGACTTCAACCAAAGGCACTTGCTCAGGCACGACTACAGTGACCTGCAACGTCGGCACTTTACAGGCAACCGCGCCGGACAACACTGCGGTCATTACGATCAAAATTCAGGTTCCATTCACATTCCCTGTCGGTCCGCTGAGCAATACGGCAGGCGTTACGTCGGGAACTACTGATCCGACAGGTAACAACAATTCCAGCACCAGGGTCATCACTGTGAATCCGCCGCCAGGCGCCCAGTTCCGCTCCAGCGACCTGACCATTCGCTCTACAGGAGTGGATGTCTGCATCGGCAGCGGCAACGTGTTGAATTACGAAGCGAAGCTGAAAAATTCCGGCGATGGTTTGCAACGCGACAATCAGGGTTCTGAATTTCAAGCCCTGCTTCCGACGCAATTGACCATGGTTCTTGGAAGCTGTTCGGTTCAGGTCAGCGATGGAACCAACACCTTCCCTGCGGGCGTTTGCACACTGGGAGCCGCACAGGTGGATTGGAACGGAGAAATCCCGATCGGCGCAACCGTCACCATCACATTCCAGGTTCGTGTTCGTCAGGGCGTCACTCCCGGAACCCGGTTCTGTACCGATTTCAAAGTCAATTACGACACCAACAGCGACAGCGTGAACGATGCGACCACGACGGTCAGCAATTGCCTTACGGCCAATTGCGCTCCGCCTCCATGTTCCGGCCCGGATTGCCCGGATGTCGGACCCGGTTTGGACATCAACAACTTTGAACTCAATCCGACAGTCACCGGCAGCGATCAACGCCCGGGTTCTGTGCTGATCTTCCCGGTCTATACGTCCAGCCCGTCGAATCCAACGGCGGAAAACACGCGCATCAACCTGACCAACATCCACTCTTCCCTGCCTGCATATTTGCATCTGTTCTTCATAGACGGATCGAATTGTTCGGTGGCGGATAATTTTATTTGTCTGACTCCCAATCAGACTTCCAGCTTCCTGGTGTCGGATTTGGATCCGGGCATCAAAGGCTACATCATTGCCGTGGCTGTGAACGATCGCGGTTGTCCGACAAACTTCAACTACGTCATTGGCAGCGAATACATCAAATTCTCAAGCGGTCATTCGGCGAATCTTGGAGCCGAAGCAGTGGCGGCCAAACGCACACCTTCCTGCAATGCGGCGTCCAGCACAGCGACTCTGACGTTTGACAACACGGATTACCAATATCTGGCGCAGGTCATTGCGGCTGATGGTTTGCCAAGCCGCGCCGATGGCAATGACACGATGATTGTCGTGAACCGAATAGACGGCAATCTTGGATTGGGAATGGATCCGTTGGGCACGTTGTTCGGTATCTTCTACAACGATACGGAAAACTCGCTCAGCTTCTCGTTCACGGGAAATTGCCAGTTGATGAGTTCGCTGAACAACAATTTCCCGCGCATCACTCCTCGCTTTGAAACCTTCGTGCCAGCAGGACGCACAGGTTGGTTGAAGATAGGCAGGCAAACACAGGGAGGAATTGTTGGGGCAGTGCTCAATTTCAATCCCAATTACAAAACCAACATCAATGCTTACCAGGGTGGGCGCAATTTCCACAAATTGACGCTAAGCCCAACGGCCAGCCTTATCATTCCGGTCTTCCCGCCGTCTTGCCAGTAAGCTGGCATACGGCGATCAGACCACTGGTGATAAAAAAAGGGGAGAGCGATTTCAAAAGATCGCTCTCCCCATCGCTTTGTAGTTAAGGCCGATGAAAGATCATTGCCACTGTTTCAATCGCTCGACAAAGCCGATCATCTGCTCGCGTTTTCGTTCGAACATGGCCACGGTGTAAATAATCAACACGCCGAACGCGATTCCTGTCACGTACCACAACCACGTCCACTGCAAATTGACTGAAGCCGACCAGATCATGGTCAACATTGAAAGCAGCAAAAATGCAGTTCCTAAAAACAAGAAGGCTCGAATCCGCATCATCAAACCGGCGATGACGCCTCCAACGGCCAACACCGCCAGAATGATCGGCAACCACGGCGCAGTCTCTACGCCATTGATGAAAATATCCGCTGTGGAGGAAACATAAATCGTCACCAGCGCGCCGTAACGAATCGAATTCATCTGTTCCGCCGACAGACTTTCCCTGTTGATTCGCGCCGCCAGCAACACCGACACAGCCATAGGGATCAGCCATAATTGCGGATGCTCAAAAAACGTCAGCCCTTCGACTCGATTCAGGAAATGCCACAACCCGGAATTGCCCGCCAGCGCCGCCAGCAATCCAAGCCCCAGCGACCGTTTCATCACCGACAATACCCCGTAAAACAATCCCACTGTCAGCAATAAGCCGGAATACGGAACCTGAGAATTCAACGACCAGAATCCAATCACAGGCAACAATGGCAACAACACACCGGTTTTTGCCAAAGGCTCAGCCAACACCAGCTTGCCCTGCCGTCGAAATACTTCGCTCAACGCAACGCCAGCAAACGCCAACAACATCACTGCAATCGGCCAGTAGGCCGTAAAGATGCCGCCGAACAACCACGGCATCGTCAATCGCAAATGCACGAACGTCAGCACCAGAAACACTTCTGTCAGGTAGACGTATCGCATCTTGCCGCGTTCATCCAGATCGAACGGGTCTTCGCCCGGCAAAACGGCAAATGCGATTCCGATCAAACTGACACCTATCAACGTCACCAACACAGCCACAATCGCAGGCCATCCCAACAAAACCACGCCGAAATTTGTTCGCTGTTCAAATTCCGTCACCAGCACAAACGCCAAGCCCACCAATCCAATTCCTGCAACAGCCGGCAAATCGGCTCGCAAGGCTTTTCGCCATAAATTTTCAGCTTTCAACCGTTGCGTCAGGATCAACCGATAAACGATCAAAACCGCTTCAGCAATCAGCATGACTATGATGAGCCGATTCGTCAGTTGCCAACTCCCAGCCACAGTCGGCGGCGACAGCCAGGCCCAACTCCACATCACCAAATTCACCAAACACAATCGCACGCTGGCCGTTATCAGCCCCTGGTCGCGTTCACCGCGCGCCAACAAGGCAAAGGCAATCGGCAAAGCGAACAAGCCGCTGGTCGCCAACAACCGATTCCACAACGAAGGAGCGTCAAACAGTACGAAAAGCACGAACAGGAAACTGCCCGCGGCAAAAAGCGAATGCCAGCTTAGCAACCAGTTTCGCAGCAACCCCGCCACCTCCGCATTCGCAACGATGCCTGTCCGCTCTGCCAATTGCACCAGCAGTTCGCGTCTTCGCCAGAGCCAACTGGCAAACAGCGCATACATAGAAAACGCCGCCACGCTGACCGCCCAAAACAAATGTTCGGAAATCGGCAATAGACTGCAAACTTCCAGAACCACGACGACTCCGGTCAGATGCAGCCCGCGCAATGAAGCCGTGACGTTTTCGTCCCACAGATACGCCACCAACAAAGCCATGACTGAAAGAATTGCCAGCCAAATCAACCAGAGCGGTTCCTGATGATCCTGCCAAACATGCCCTATTCCCCAGTGAAAACCGCTGGTCAGCAAGAGTGTTGGCAACGTCAGCAAAATCGTCATCCGGTGAAACGGGCGTCGCCCAATGGCAGGCCGCATGGTTTTCAAATCCAGCCACAACCAAACCAACGAAGTCAGCGACAGCACTACGATGTTCAGGGCGACAAACTCAAATACATGGCTGAGCAAATCAGTTCGCCGAACGAACAGCGTCCACAGAATCAGATTCCACAGCGGCGCGCTCAAATACACCAAACTGCGCCGCCGCAACGCGACTGCCATCCAACCAAACAGCAAACTCAGCGCAGCGTACGAACCAACCGTCCACCATAACGAATCCGGCGCCTGCATGCCACGCCATGTCATAGCCAGTTGCGCCAACCCCAAAGCCAATGCCCAACCGGTCGCCGCTTCCCTGTTTTCAACAGGCATCTGGCGAAACTCGAACCGGCGAACGACAAACATCAACCACGCCGAAACGCCAATGCCAATCAGCAACGCCCTATAACTCGCCCAACCGCCGGCAATTCGGCTCAGAGAGCAAACCACCAACACAGCCGTTGCCAAAACCGCCACGCCCAACTGTTCAACTTTCAGCTTTGCCAATCGCGAGCCGAATTGCTGCTTGCGCAAACTCAACCACGCAGCAGCCGACAAACAGGTCGCCAACCATCCCCAACCGTTGCCGATTGCGGTAATCATTCGGCTCAAAATTTCCGGATCAACGGCGATTAGCGCAGCAGCCAATGCCAGTAGCGCCATGCTGGCAATCATCGTCACTGCAATTTGAGTTTGCAGAATCATTCCCGGAGCAGCGATGGGCTCAGCATCTGCCTTGCTCCATCGCAATCGGGTTCGCGCCGTTAACCAGACCAGAGCAAACAACGCCGACGTGATGATGTTCGCCTGCACTATCGCCACCCAATGAATTCCGGGTTGCAGCAAACAACCAAGCGTCGTTGCCAGATTCAGCAACAGTCCGGAAGCCAATGTGTAGGTTGCCGAATTTTCTCGAATGGCGTGCGCGGCCAGCGACAGGCTCAAAATCAAAATCGGCGTCAGAAAGATCACTGTGCTTGCCAACGAATTCGAAGCGTTCAGTCGCTTTGTCCAAAATTCCATCAGCGTCAGCCCCAACACTGGCGCAGCAAACAACAGCAGCGATTCCCAGCGAGCCAACCGCGCCAAACCAGCGGAACGAGTTTCCATTTGCGGCCAGTTGAATCGCAGGCAAAACTGCCGAAGCGGTTCGCGGAACAGGATCGGCAACGTTACCAACGCAAAGCTTACCGCCGCAGACCAGCGCAACCATTGCGTGCTTATCTCTGTAGCTGAAAATCGCCACGACAACAACAAACATCCGCTGGCCAACAAAGTCATCATCGCCATCACCAATCGCCGCTGGAACTGTTCCCACAAACCAACTGCAAAGACCACAAACAGCGACATCAGCAACAGCCACGAACCTGCTCCGTTCGCTCCGCTGACCAGGCTCAGCACAAGGGACATCATCCAGACTGCCGCCGTTACGATTCGATCCACGGTCGGCCAGGGCGGAAACAACAACCGCGCCAAATTCGACGGCTTTTCGGTGTCGTCATTCCGTCGAACCATCAATCGCAACGCGATCCACGCAATGCTCAGCCAGACCAGCGCAATGCCTATGGCCTGCCAGCGTAACAAATGCTGCCAGACCAACGCCGATGGAAGCGCCTGTGCGTCGAAAATCGCCAAAACTCCGCACACCACCGCTACGGTCAACGCGGCCTGGAACGCTGTAAACAGAATTCGCCAGCCGTTCAGCAAAGACAACGCCAACCAGATCGCCGCCAGCCAGAACACTCTGCCGGTCATTTGCGTCACACTCATCCAACCGCCGAACATCACAAACGGCGCAACAGCGATTGAACACCCAAGCGCAGCAAACGTCGCAGGCGCGGTAACATTGCGGCGAATCTTGCCGCCGGAATTTCGCCAGACAACAGCCACAACCGTCGCCAGAGACGCCAGGGTCAGCAACGACAACCTGACCGGATGGTAAGGCGCAAGTTGATACCCGAATTTGAACGCGAACGCCTGTACGACGGCCAGCAACGCCAGCGACCAGCCAATCCAGCTTGCGACGAATTGATCGCGAAACCAGGCAATGAAAAACGCCGAAGCAGCGAAAAACAGAAGCGCCAAAGTCAGATGTTGAGGATCGCCCGCCAGCCCAAATCCGTGCCAGATCAAAATCAACAAACTGAACAACGCCGCGGCGACAGACGCTACTTCCTGAATCCGTGCCTCCGGTTTGCGCGCCCAGCGGCGAAACACTTCGGCAATCGCTGCGAACAGCACAAACAAAGACATCCAAGTCAACCCGCTGGCGCGCGACCACAGACACGCAACCAGTCGAGCGGGTTCTTCGTTCCAGTAAGGCAAATCGCCGATCAACACGTTTGCGCCGATCAAATACGCCAAAGCAAAAAACGCCAGCGCGCCAATCTGAGCAAGTTTCAAATCGAAGCTTCGAGCGAGAACAATGCACACAACGCAGTTGATCAGCGCCGTGCCAATCATAGGCAACGGCCTGGGCCAGGTCAGCGCCAACCCGCTCATCGCCAGCATCGCGCCCAGCAATGCAATGCTGGTGGCAATGGTTTTGGTTTTTCCCGAAGCTGTCGCTGAATGTCGAAACGTCATGCCAACTGCAATCGCCGGGACGGCAAACAACGTTATGAACGGCGCGAACCTGTGCAGCGAAATTGAAAACACGCCTGCCTTTGCCAAAAACAATGAACAAGGCAACAACGTCGCAAATGAAGCGATGCCCAAAATCAAAAACACACGGTTCGCATTGTCTTCATCTGTTTCGTCGGTTTTCGCGCGCGCGCCGCGCAATGCCGCGCCGGTTCCCAACCAGTAACAAACCATAGGCGCGACGCCCAACCACATCATTGCCGCTTGCCGACTTTGCCAATGTTTAGCCATCAGCATCGCCATCGAAGGAAGCAACGTCACACCGGAGAGCAACCAGGGATTCGACACCAACGATCTGCCCGGTGTTATGACCTTGCCCGCCTGATAGACCAGAAACAGAAACAACATCAGCGCGATCATTTCGCCCGCGATGATGAGCGGCGAATTCGTTTCGGCTGTTTGCGAAAACGCGGTCATCGCCAGAAAGTTGAGCGGAACCAGCAAGGTCGAAATCGTCAACGCGCCTCGACTGGTAGTAGGCAGTTTCCAGCGATGAGCGCTGTAAAACCCAATGCCGAACAATCCGGCAGTGACGCCAACGAAGACGGAAAATTTCAACAGCGGAACCGCTGTGATCTGCGCCCACAGACTGATGACCAAGGCCAGCGAACAGCCTATGATGAGCAGTCCGCCAATGATTTCGCCCCAGCGAATGCTGCTTTCTTCCATAAACGTTTCCAGCATTTCGGCAAAGGAACGGCGCGGTTCGGGCGGCGGCTCTGGCGGAGCCACCGGCTTCACTGGCACAACAATTGGCTTGGGCGTTGATGAAGCCGGGATTTCGGTTTCAGTTCTGACGCTCAGCACAGGCGCTGGAACAGGCGGAGGCGCGACAATCGGTGAAACAACGACCACTGGCGGCGGAGTTTCGACGACAGGTTTGGCTTGCGGCTGAGATCGCATCGGGCGCGTCAATCGTTCGCGCTCTTCTTCAATGGCATTCATCACGGCTTGATGCGTCGCCACATCAATTTTGCCAAGGTTCAAAAACCGATCCAGTTGCCGAGCCGTCATCGCCAAATCAATCAACGGATCAGGTTTACTTACCGGTTTCTGCGACCTCCCGCAGTTAGCACAAAACTCATCGTTCAACGACAACGCTTCGCCGCACTCAACGCATTCTTTTTTCAGGGAAGTCAGCTTTACTGGCTGCGGTGTAGAGCCGAAAAAAGCTCGAAGAATGGCGGCAATCATCCACCAAATGGCGTGTCCAACAACCGTAATAATGCCAAGAACAATGAGCAGGTAAAACAGAATTTCAGCCATCTTTGCCTCCGTCGTTTAAGGGGAAAGAACTGCGTTCGGCAATAAGCGAACTGTCGTCAGTTTTCATCTTTTGTCGGAGGCGGCTGCGTGTAACAGCAACTCCTACAGTTCGGAAACTCTCCATGTCGAAACAGTGCAACCAACATGCCATTCGATTCTTTCAACCGTTCACAGAGTATCTGGCAAAACAGTTTCAAAGGATTCGTTTTATGACACTTCGTCCATTGCCACAGCGCCAGAAGTCACGATAGCGCCGGTCAAAAACTTTTCGACGTAATTGCGGAGTTCTGCCAGAGAGGCGTCGGAGATGATTTGAAACACGCGAGTGCGAATGCCGGGCGGAATTTGCGTGGCTGTGGCGGCATCGGTAATGACAAACGAAGAAGTGCGAAGGCCTTTTTGCCAGCCTTTTCTGCGAGCGTCGCGGAAATCCAGCGCATCGGGGTCAACCTTGACGGCGGCCAGCATAGAACGTCCGTAGTTCAAAAACGTAGGCCAGCGGGAAACAACGGTTATCAAATCTTCTATGGAAGGCGGCGTTTCGCCTTTCAGGGTTTCGGTCACAGATCGCGTGCGAATCAGCAGACAAGCCATTTTCGGAGGCAATGCGGCAGTGACGATTTCCGCTTGTCCATAAAGCGCAACAGGAACCGAGCCGATCAAATTGCTGCGATTGGCGCAATCTTCAATGCTCGCGCCCAGAGTGCGAAACCCGGTTGCGGCTTGAATTTCGGCAATCAGAATTTCGCGGAATTCAGGATCGGGATCAATCACCAGAAAATGATCAGGCGGTTGCAGCCGCAGCCAATGCTTGACGCGCGACTGTATTTCGCCGAGCGAAAATCCCTTGCGGCGGGCAAACTGCAAAAATTCGACAATCAGATTGTCGAGATCAAGCTGGGCTTCCAATTCGACTTCGCGGTTGAACTGCCGCACATACACGCCGCTGCCGGCGCGCATTTCCACCCATCCCAACTCGGTCAGTTCGCTGTAAGCAGCGCTGACCGTGTTGGAATGAATCTTCAACCGCCGGGCAAGCTCGCGCGTGCTCGGCAATCGCTGTCCCGGCAGCAAATCCTGGCTGAGAATGGCCAGCTTGATCTGCGCCATCAACTGCTCGCGGATGGAAACATCGCTGTCTTTGGAAAGCCAGAGCTGCATGATTTTCAGGCTGCGTCGAATTTCACTCGCTCGTAAACTTCGCTGAGCAGCAATGTCACGTTGACGGATTCAAGCGTCACTTCCGCGTCCAACCCGGAGATGTCAATTCTCAGCCAACGGCCCGGAGATTGGCGAATGTGCTGAATCACGTGAGGCCGATCCTGCGAAACCAGCAGGTATTCGCCGAAAGATTCAATGGATTGATAGGCGGTGAACTTCTCGTTCAGGTCGTAAGCGGCAGTCGAAGGCGAAAGCACTTCAACGATCAAAACCGGATTGACCAACATTTCCTGCCCATTCAAGTTTTCAAAAACAGGTTCGCCGCAAACCACCGAAACGTCTGGGTAACGATAAGGCAAAGCCGCCGGAACTTTGACGCGCATATCGGAATTAAACGCTTCGCAGTTCCGGCCTTTGAGTTTTTGACTAAAAAGGCTGCCAATATCAAACCCAAGCCGGGCGTGATTTCGACTGCCGCCAGCCATGGCAAAAATTTCACCATCAAGGTACTCGTACTTCTCTTCGGAGTTCTTGTCCAACTCAAGATATTCTTCGAGCGTGTACTTTTGCTTTGAAACAGCAATAGCCGACATAAAACACCTCACTTCGCTTTCACGTCGTAACAGGTCAGCGTGTTTTGATTGCGAATGTAAAGTTTGCCGCCCGCGACAACAGGATGCGCCCAACTGGGTCGGCCAAGATCGGAGATTTGAAAACGTCCTTTCTCGTTGTACCCATTCGGCGTGGCTTCAGCCAAACCAACTGTGTGGTCTTCACCGAGCAGGAACAGCATTCCATCGGCATAAGTCAACGAGCCTTTGCCGACGCTGCGATTCACCCACATGCGCTTGCCGGTGGCAAATTCCAGACAGGTCAGCACCGAATTGGAAAAACCGTACAGATAGCCGTTGACCAGCACAATGCCGCCGTGATGGTTCATCATATCCTTGGTGAAGTAAATTTCCTGTTGCTTCACTTCGCCGCCCTGCGCGCTCAGCCCCAGCAAACCGCCGCCGGTTCCGTAAGCCGATGAAAAGAACACCTTGTTGTCGGCAAACACTGGCGTGGTGCAATTGGCCGTGCCGTTGGCTGCGTTTCGATACTGCCACATCACTTTTCCGTCACTGGCGCGAACGCCAACTCCCGCCGCCGAAGTAAAGTTCATGATCGTTCGCACGCCGCCGACATCCGCAACGATGGGCGAAGAATAAGCTGCCTGATCGCTCAGCCCGGCAGTTTTCCAAATCACCTGGCCATTCATTTTGTCCAGCGCCACAATTCCGGCATCGCGCCCACCAGGAGAAACGACAAGCCGATTGCCGTCAACCAACGGCGATTCGCTGATCAGCCAGCCTGGGTTGCTGCCGCCAAAATCCTTGAGAATGTTTTTACGCCAGACGGATGAACCATCGCGTGCGCGCAAACACGCCAAGTCGCCGTTTTCCGTCAAAACATACAACCGGTCGCCATCCACAGTCGGCGTAGCGCGCGGCCCGTTGCCACGTCGTTCATTGCCTTTGGGTCCCAGAGCCGTTGACCAGACGGTTTTGCCATCCGCGCGATTCAATCCAAACACAACGCTGGCTTCGCCGCGAGTTCCCTGCATATAAATCCGATCACCGCTGACCGCTACTGCGCCATATCCTTCGCCAAACTCCGACACCGACCAGAGAGACTTCGGTCCGTTGGCCGGCCATTGTTTCAACAAACCCGTTTCTGGCGACACCCCGTTGCGATTTGCGCCGCGCCATTGAGGCCAATCGTTTTCAGCCAGCGAAGCAGGAGCAGGCGCTCCCGTCGTCAAAGAAGACAGCAACAACACGAACAGCAAAACGAACAAGCGATGTTTTTTCATTTTCGATTTTCCTCTCTTCTCTTGAATAGGTTATTGGCGGGTTCAGTTTTTTTGTCTGGGAAACAACTGGTTCAGAATTTCATCCTGCCAGTATTCAACGGAATCTTTCATCATCCGTCGAAGTTGTTTGTCTTTCTTACGCTGCAAGACTTGAATGATTTCGGCGTGCTTGGCGGCGCTATCAAGGTAATTCACGCGGTCGCGCACGTTCTTCATGACGAAAAAGGCGAACAGTGGAACGACGACTTTTTCCAAAGCGTCGGCCAGATACGGGTTTCCGGCCAGTTCCCAAATCTTGCGGTGAAAGGCCAGATCGTTTTCGTAAAACAGCGGCAGATTCAATGCCGCGGCTCCTTCTTTCATTCGTTGGGTGAACAGACTTAGTTCGGCAATGTCTTCGTCTGTGGCATTGTCCTTCGCCCATTCGATGGCCAATGCTTCGAGTTCCGCGCGCAGACGGAAGATGTTGTCCACATCTTCACGACTGAGTTTGGTGACGACTGTGCCTTTGAACGGAATTTTCTGAACGAAGCCCTGATGCTCCAATTCGATCAGGGCTTCCCTGACCAACGGTGTGCCGACGGCGAGTTGCTGCGCAATCCTGCTTTCGACAATTGGATCGCCCGATTCCAGCTTTCCCGCCAGAATGGCGTTTTTTACCGCAACCACGATCTGGTCTTTTTTGGTGATCGGTTTGATCTGACCTAACGCATCTGCGTTCATCCTGGATCGCTCCCTGTCATTATTCCGGCTTGAACGGGTTGCTCAAACATCTGAGCATTTGAAGTGAAATTACTGAAAGCGATGGTAGCACACTCATTCACCTTGCCCAAGAATTCAACCGAGCGGGACATTGTAAATTTTCCGGTCGAATGGTACTTCAATTCTTGATTCCAAATCGCTTTCAAGCATTCAAACTGTGAGCACATCGAACACTTCTACAACTACCGAACCTCTCACCTATACAACCACACCTCGCGCTTCTGCCGGTTACTGGCTTGCCGCCGGAGCCGCTGCATTGTGGGGATTGTCCGGCGTCGTTACCAGCTACCTGCTGCGGCATCGCCAGATGCGTCCCGATGATCTACTGGTTTTTCGCACCGGCTTTGCCTCCGTGATTATGTTTTTGTGGTTGCGAATGACGGCCAAATCCCTGATCCGGGTTCGGATTGCCGATTTGCCGTACTTTGCTCTGCTGGGAGCCATCGGACTGGTCGCCAATCAAGGCCTGTATTATCTGGCGTTGACTCAGGTCAGCGTCGGTTATGCATTGATGCTGCAATATCTGTCGCCGATTTTTCTGATGGCTTATGGCATATCGTCAAAAACCGAACGGTTGACGGCGGGCAAACTGGTTTCTGCCGCTTTGGCACTGAGCGGAGTCACCTTGATGTTGATCGGCCAGCCCGGCGGTTTGGGCAAAATTTCCTGGCTGGGTTCGTTGTGTGCGGTCGGCTCCGGGATAGGCTTTGCGTTTTACACCGCGTATGGCAAACACGGGCTGCGACGCTACGATTCACGAACTATGATGGCGTATGCGTTTATGTCTGCGTCAGCGATCTGGCTGTTGATTCGCCCGCCTTGGAAAATTGGATGGTCGGAATACGGAATTTCCTCGTGGGCGTTTTTCCTTTATCTGGCCGCAGTCGCAACCGTGCTTCCTTTCGCGCTTTATCTGGCCAGTTTGAAATATCTGGAAGCCAGTCGAACAAGCCTCACTTCCATTCTTGAACCAGTCGTAGCCGCCGCCGCTGCGTGGGTGTGGCTGGGTCAATCGCTTGGGCCGTTGCAAATTGCTGGCGGGATGGCTGTGCTTGTTGGAGTGTTGATGCTACAGATCGAATCATACTGGTTGTCAAAAACAACTCGACGGAATCAGAAACTGAATTCCTGATTCCGTCGAGTTGTTTTTAGCTCATCGCTCCAGATGATTTAGATGGTGATACGCGTGCCGTCGAATTTGGTCAACGACAACCCATCGAATCGTTCGTTCCAGCAATGCTTCAAATCCTGAAGCACGCTGATGGTCATTGCTTCTCCGAACTTGAGCGATTCGGTCGCATCGGAACGCCAATGCACTCCTCCGATGTTGCGACCCAACGCGACGTTCGAAGCCACTTTGTTCAATTCCCCGCCCACGGTCAGGTTTTCAGAACCTCGGTACGGAACGAGCGTCAGGCCGTCCGGCGAAGCGACAACCGGATCGGGAATCACCCAGGATTCGTCAAACCACCATTTCAAAACCGTCACGCAAGCGCCGGCAACAGTCGCGTGTCCCGCGCCATAAGCCGGATGCGTCGGACAACCTTCAGGAAAAGCCTGAGGCAGCAAATAAGTGCCGTATTTGCGATGGACTTCTTCAAGCGCTGCTGAGTTGAGAATCTCATTGTTAACCGGATAAGTAGCAGCCCGAGTAACATGATTATGAATACGACCGGCAAAAGCTTCGGGACGCAATCGGCGGTGAACGAACCATTTCTGGTACCAGACAGCGCGCAAGGCATTCGTCGCAACGCTGGTCACCAATGATTGCAGATGTGGCGGTCCAAAGGTGCCGAAACCGCATTGGTTGCGATATTTGTTATAAGGGTTGTTGGGATCGGTCGGCGCGCCTGATCCAAGCAAAACGAGCATGGCGTTAAAGTAAGCTTGGTAAAGCAAATCAATGTGAACCCATTCTCCCAGATCGCGTCCATTGCGAATGTAACGTGGAGTCTGGTCATAACGATTCGGCAAATTCACATTGCCGCGCGCGTTTTGAGCAAACAACCAGTCACTGTAATCCGTCATGTAATCGTCGCCGGGAATCGTGGTTCTCATTCGTTGGCTGACACTCTGCACGCCAATCGAATAATTCTTCCACAGAAACTGCGAGACATACGGCCCAACCAAATCGCCCGGCGTCAGACCTCTGAAAAGCACTCCGGTCGTCACAGGTCCGTGACTCGCTTGCTGACGAATCGGAATTCTCGGTGCATCGGGCTGTGCAGCTTCTGCGCTGCCGGAATCGGACGATGCCCCAAAATCGGCATTCAGCGTTGGTTGATTTCTCAACGCCAGACTGGGACGAAATTTCGGGCCGCGAAAATCGCTGAATTTGGTCAGGTCAGCGGCAGCCGCACTCGTCAGCGGATGAGAATCGTAGTCGCTGAAATTGATGTCGCGGGTCAGCGCCATCCAGTAATTTTCAGCGATTTCCGCCGCAATCTCAGGGCTGGAGAATCTGGGCGCAGGCGGTTGGTATGCATGCCCAGGATCGGCTCCCTGCATTTCAAAGGTCAATCCAGCTTGCGGATTCTTGAATTGCACCTGCCTATCGCCCATAGGAACGCGTTCGAAGTCATCCGGATTGCCTGTCCTGATCGCCTGCAGAAAAGAGTTATAAGCAACCTGATCCACTTCTCCGAGCGAATTGTGTGGCAACCCTTTCGAATAATTGCCAATGCGATTCAAGTACCGATCTTCGTCGCCATTGCTGGTATGAGTGGGCAGCGGAGCTATTTTCTGGATCACCGCTGACTGCACACGCAGGTTATAAGCCTGCTCCACTCTGCCTGCTCCGCCAATAACATTGGCCTCGGCATTGTCTGTCACAGTTTCCGTCAATGAAGCCAGGCTCTCTGCCTGCGCGGGAACCCCTGTAACAACCCCAGTCGCAACTGCAGCGGCTGTTGCTCCGCCAACACTCCCCAAAAATTTTCGTCGGCTTTGCGAACGAGGCGCCGATTCGTTGGTTTGCGTTTCAGTCAAAGAATCCGACTTTCGAGAATCTACAGACGATGAACTGGTTTTCTTATTCACGATGCTACTCCTTACAAAGGTAATCAGAAATTTAACCGGCGGGGCGATGCTGAAAATTCAGTCAGCCGGGTTTGTTGGGATAGTGTGCGGGGCAAGAAAGCTTACAAGAGTCGTTGGCGCTTCGGAGCGGTCAACTCACACTTTCTAATCGAAAATTAAAAGCTCAATTATTGAGTCTTACAAAATGAATGTAGTAAGCCGCACTATTAATTGTCAACAAATTCTTTTTGGGAAAGTGTGGTCATCTGCACGCGGTTCAAAGAGGATGCAATCTTCAATATCCGATCTTCCAAATGTATTACACTTTCAACCAATCAATCTTTCCGACTTTCAGACAGGCTTTTCGGTCAATGATCGCCGGATTTTGCCGGGATTCTGCTATGATTTGCCTGCCGTATAGAATCAAACTCAAGGAGTTCAACCGAACATGCGAAAACTTCAGAAATTTCTGCTAGTCACTTTCACATTTTTTATTTTCATCGCGCTGCTTTCTTCTGAATCAGGCCGCGCCATTCAAAAACAGAAAGAACAACTCCCTCCTGGAAAGCCCGTTTTGTGGAAAGACCCCGGCCAGGTGGAAAAACTCGATCTGGTTGGCGGCTCAGCCGGGCGCGCCAAAGCTCCCAAACCGCCGTTCACGTTTGTCGAAGAAAGTCTGTCAGGAACCAATCCCAAAGTCCGCGTGATGGATGCCAATGGCATTCGTTGGACGGCGAAGTTCGGCTCTGAGGTCAATGCAGAAACCTTTGCCACACGACTGGTCTGGGCTGTGGGATATTTCGTTGAGCCTGCCTATTTCGTGCCTGCCGGGAAGATTGAAAAGCTTGGCGCGCTGACCCGAGCAAAAAAATTCGTCAAGCCGGACGGAAGTTTCACCGATGCTCGCTTTGAAATGCAGAAGGATAAAGATGTCAAAAAGCTGGAGGAAGAGCAGAGTTGGAATTGGATTCAAAATCCTTTCAACGGCTCGAAGGAACTGAATGGTTTGAAAGTCATGTTGATGCTCGCTTCAAACTGGGATAACAAAGATGTGCGCGACGTGAAACGCGGCTCCAACACTGCCATTTTCCGCACGCCGCTGAAAACCGGAATCGAAGATCGTTATCTGGTGACGGATTGGGGCGGTTCAATGGGCAAATGGGGCGGGTTCCTGAGCCGCGAAAAATGGGATTGCAGGGGATTCAGCAGCCAGAACAAGGATTTCGTCAAAGGCGTCAAAGGCGATCTGGCGCTATTCGGCTATTCAGGCCAGCATACCGACACTTTCAAAAACGATATTCGGGTCAGCGATGTCAGGTGGCTGTTGCAATATCTTGGCCGCATCACGGATGACCAGATTCGCGCGGGACTGCAAGCCAGCGGCGCGACTTCGGATGAAGTCGAATGTTTCACCGTAGCCTTGCGCGACCGCATCAACCAACTGAAAAACGTCGCCAAATAACGACTGGAAAAGGGGCAATCGTAAATTTGCCCCTTTTCTTTCTTACCCTTCGCCCAATACTCGAATGGGCTTCGGCACCCGTTTCAACTCAAATTTTTGGACGGCGTGTTTTTCAATATGAGCCAGCGCCTCTTCCACTGAATCGGTCAGCATCAGCAAATCCAGGTCTTCCGGGCTGATGGTTTTCTGCCTGACCATCTCTTCCAGAAAATCATACAGTTCGTAGTAATACTCCTTGCCCATCAAGACAATCGGAAAATCCTTGATCTTGCGAGTTTGAATCAACGTCAGGGCTTCAAACAATTCGTCCATCGTTCCGACTCCGCCCGGCATGACGATAAACGCATAAGAGTATTTGACCAGCATCACTTTGCGAATGAAGAAGTAGCGAAACTCGACCATCTTGTCCAGATATGGGCTGGGTTGCTGTTCGTGCGGCAACGTGATGTTGCAGCCAACAGAATATCCGCCAACATCTTTTGCGCCGCGGTTGGCGGCCTCCATGATGCCCGGACCGCCACCCGTCATCACCGTAAAGCCCTGATTAGCCAGCGCCGCTCCGACTTCGCGCGCCAGTTGATAATACGGATGGTCTTCCTTGAATCGCGCGGAACCGAAGACAGTCACGCAAGGGCCGATGAAATGCAGGTGCCGAAACCCACGAATGAATTCCGCCACGATGCGAAACAGCATAGAGGTTTCCGAACTGCGGGATTTCGGGCCTTCTAAAAAGTAACGGTCGCTGCCGTTACCTGCCGCCGATTGAACATTGCTATCGGAATTCGATTGAGAACCGTCTTTTGCCATTTGTCATCCCTCGTTTGATGAAAGCGAATCGTGCATATTTTCTTCGCAGCCTGCCCACGATTTCCGTTCAATTGGATTGATAATCCAGTTTGAATTCGATTGCGCATTCGAATGTGCGCGCCCACGGCAAATAAACGTTCAGGCCGCTCAGCCCGTTGACCGTGATCGTTTTCTCTACGCCTTTGTAAATTGCCAGCCGATGCGTGCGGCCTTTGAAATACTCCGCGAAGAATTGCCCGATCCGGGTTTTGAGCTTTTCGCTGACTTCGCGATTGATTTGAGCATACCGCTCAGGCGTGAATTCGTAGGCGACTTCGTCTGTTCTGGCTTCGGCGCGAAGTCGCGCATTGATCTCCTGCCGCACTATGTCGTGGTACAGATAATCGCCTGCAAACCGGTTGAGCAGAAATTCCAGGTGCGCGGCTTCTGTGCGAGCGGCGCGGTCAGCTCGGTCGTTGAGCTTCGACCGGAAAAACACTCGCAGATTGGCATGAGGGATCGCCGTTCCCAATGCGTTACCCGCCGTGTTCCAGGCGGCATACCCGGCAAAACGATCAAACAGATTTTCGCGTTTCAGCGCCTGAATGATTCTTTCGTCGGCTCCGCTGTGATGAGGCGCGGGAAACAGCACATCGGCCAGCGCGATATGCCGGTTGTCTTTCAGTTCCTTCAGCAGCTTTTTCAGGAACAGGTCAAACTCTTCGTCGTCGGTTCCCGGCGCGCTGACGAACAATCGGTAATCGCTTTGATCGAATTCGCTGACGGGGATGCCTCCGGCGGCGCGAATCTGGCTTTCGACGGTGAATTGCAGCGGCTGGTCTTCGTAAGGCGCAATCACATCGCGGCTTTTTTCCGATGAATAAATGACGGCGACTTTCAGCTTGTACAAAAACTTGTCCAGCACCGCACGGCTGACCAGCGATAACGCCCCTTCATCGGCTCCGTTATAAATTGGGACTTTGGATTCCAAACCGAGTTCTTTCCGCTTGGTTCGCAACACTGCTTGATCTTGCCTGTGCAGTCCGTACTGGCGAGCGTCGTCTTGCAGCAGAATTAATTCGTTTACCGCTCCAGCCTTGACCAGATCGAGCATGGCCAGATTGATCTGCAAATCGCGTTTGCGCGCTGCCAGATAATCGTCAATCACCGCAGGCGGCAGGTCTTTGCTCAGTTGCTCCAATTCCGCAGCAAGCTTTCTGTCGCCGCTTTTCGGCGCGCGGTCTTTCAATTCCGCCCAGCGCGCCAGCTTGTCGTGAATTCCGCGCGACGCCGCCGTTGCCGTCGGAGCCACGCGCATAATCACGTTGAAGGCGTACACAGGCACGCGCGGATGTTTCGATTTGAACCAGCGGAAAAATTCCAATCGCTTTTTGGCTTCGTCGAATGAAACCTCGTGCGTGCGCGAAGCGACCAGACCGCCATAGGCCAGCATGTCCACGGAAACAATCAGCGCGTCGGTTTTGGAATAATCCTGCGATTTCAACCATTGCTCCATGCGCGCCGTGTCGCCCGGCTGAGTAAAGCGGCCAAGCATTTCTCGCGGCGGCATAATCACTTTGTGATCGGCGACGGCTCCGATCATTTGCGCGAACTGACCAACCGCCGGACGGTCGTCAATCGGCAACAAGGTGATATAACCCGCTGCGCCGAGCGGCCCCGGGTTCATCGGCACAGGTTTGAACCGCGGGTCTTGTTTGCTGGAATCCTGCGCCGATACTGCCATTGCAAAACTTGTTGCGACCAAGCCGACCATCACGATCAAACGCGCACAAGCGAATTTCATTCTTCCAACTCCTTTTGACGATGAAACGAATTTTGGCCAGAGAATACACGAAAGCAGCGCTCGGAGCCGCACAACTTTCAATTGAGCCTGCCGCCAATCATCGAACATCCAGAAAAAACTTTTTGAGCGTCGCCGGATGAACTCCCAACCAGTAACCGAAACGCAGCGCGTACATCAACAGCACCGTTCGCCAGACGCCGAATTTGAGCCAGCGGCGCGGCGATATTTCCACTTGTTCATTGAGCACAACGACTGATCCTTTTCCTTTCATCGCATTGAACAACGCGATGTCTTCCATCAACGGAAAGGTTTCGTATCCGCCAATCTCGTCAAACATGCTTCGGCGAAGAAAAATCGCCTGATCGCCGGTCGCGGTTTTGAACAATCGCGTGCGCATATTGATTCCCCAGGCCACCGCCCGCAAAGAAGCGGAGGCATCCGCCGGAAATTGAATTTGAAAACACCCGCCTGCGATGGCGGCATCAACCAACGATTGGCGAATTGATGTCAAGGCGTTCGGTGGCAAAGTCACATCGGCATGTAGAAACAACAGCACGTTTCCGCGTGCCGCCGCAGCGCCTTCATTCATTTGCCAACCGCGATTCGCCTGCTCGCAGTGGACGATCCGAACAACTTCAAATCGGTTGGCGACTTCAACAGTTCGGTCAACGCTGCCTCCATCGGCAACAATCAATTCCGTCTGTTGACCACGCGTGACCGATTCCAGTTCCGCCAGCGTCGCGGCAATTTGCGATTCTTCGTTGAAGACTGGAATCACGATGCTGATGAGTTGAGAATCCAGATCTGTCAAAATCATCCTTTTGATTTTTGGAACTCGGCTGATTGCGGCCAGCCGATGGAGGCGAATATAATCCGCGTGTCACGCATTACGAAACGATTGGAAGTCACCAGAACTTCACCAGTACGTCCTCAACAGAAACCAACGCATTTTACTCAGGAGCTTCGCTGGATGAAAAATTCCGTGCTTATGCGCTTCAGACAAAGACGTGCGCTGAATCCCCAACCGCGCCAACGCATGCCATGGTTGCAGACATTTTCCATGCTGTTGCAATCGGCGCTGGCGGAACCACGCCAGATTGAAATCACTCACCAGCGGATTCTGCTGCCGAAACTGCCTACCGAATTTCATGGATTTCGCATTGTGCAGTTGTCGGATATTCATCACAGCCCATATTTCAGCGAAGAGGAAATCGTTGACGCCGTTCGTCAATCCAACGAACTGTGCGCCGATCTGGTGGTTTTGACCGGCGATTACATTTCTCATTCGCGCGATTACATTCCAAGCTGCGCGCGCGCGTTGGCGGAATTGAAAGCTCCGCACGGAGTGTTCGCCGTGCTGGGCAATCACGACCATTGGACGGATGGCAAAGCGATGTGGACTGCGTTGGCCGAACAAGGAATTCGCGTTCTGGCGAATGAAAATTACAAACTCAGTCTCGGCCAGGCGCACATTCGGCTGCTGGGCGTGGACGATCTGATGGTCGGACAGGACGACCTGCCGTTGGCCTTGTTGGGGTCTTCGACCGAGGAAACGCGAATTTTGCTTTGCCACAATCCTCGCATCATTCGAGAAGCCGCTCGCGCCAGCATTGATCTGGTGCTTTCCGGCCACACTCACGGCGGCCAGATCAACTGGCGACTGCTGACCGGACGCAAGGATTCCAAATTGAACCGCTGGCTTCGTCGTCCCAGCCGCCGCTTGACACGCGGCCACACTGAACTCGGCGCAACACAGCTTTACGTCAATCGCGGCTTGGGCACGGTCATCGCGCCGCTACGCTACGGCTGCCCGCCGGAGATTACTTTGTTAGAGTTAGCCTCGGCCTGAATCCTGATTCGAAAGATTTCTTTTGTTGCTCAGCATACCCCGCTAAATTGATGTTGATTTCCTTTGAGGCGCATAACAAACCGATGGCAAATGAAAAATTCACGACGGAAGACCGCAAGGTGGTTGTAGCCGAACTTGAGGCTATTCAAAAAACGAAACTGATGCCCGTTAATTCATCAAGAAGACTCTTCACCGATGAACGCGGAATGCTTTATTTATTTTTTGGCGGCACCGGAGACTGGCATGGCATGAGACCCAATACGGTCAACGAACTCAGAAACTACAACAAAGAAGGCGCGCTCATCATCGCCAAGAAATACAGAAGCAAAATTGATATTTGCGTCGGCCCATTGTCATTGCTGATAAGGAACCTCAACAAATTCCTCGCCAACCAAAAAGGCGACCTTCATTTCCACACGGCGCTTACTGAAGACGGCATGTATGTCGAGGAAGCCCCTGACCTTCGGTTAAACATAGTTGCAACCAAAGCGCGAGCGAATTCGCGGCATGGCCTTGGCAAACTCGAAGAAATCAGCAAAATCATCAATATCGAAGTTGATTCAAACACGACTTTGACTCATTCGGACTTACAGGCAAAGCTCATTTTGATTGGAAGCTATCTTGGCTACCGCACCTACACGCCAGACAAATCAAAGTCGAGCGTTTACGGAGTTTTAGGCAAGTTGTGCTCTGAAAAAGATTTGCCAGAAGGTGCAGTGCCAAACATGCACGTTGAATCAGCAAAGTTCATTGACGTCATCTGGTTTGATGAGGAAGGTTTCCCTACACACGGCTTTGAAGTCGAGCATACAACTGACATCACCAAAGGAATGTTGAGGCTCTATCAGGTTCATAAGCTCCGAATCAAAATGTTCATCATTGCCAGCGAGGAAAGTCGCGGGAAATTTCAACGCGAAGTGTTGAAGAGTCCTTTCAGCAAAATCAGGGAAGAGTATTTGTTCAAGAACTACGAGGAGCTTGACGAGTTCTTCAATAGCGTAAGGTCGTTCACTAAAGCTAAACAGAGGTTCCTGAGCCGAGATGGCATACAATTTATCCAACCTTGACCCACGACTTTTTTAGGCGTCAAGCGGCCAAGGATTGAACTGAATAGCTATGAAAACTAAACCGATGACTCTAACTGAGGCGATCATTAAGCGAATAATCTCAAGGTTATTGAAAGGGCAAGATCATCAAATCGAACACGCTGCATTATGCAGTGCTATGTTTCTTGAAAACGAAGCTGATGTCATTAGGAAAGTTGCGAAAGCCAAGCTTCGTAAGCAGTCAGTTAATGCCGACTGGCATAAGGAAAGCTTCTTAGACTTAAAATCCTCATCTGCTAACCAAGCGAACTTGAACAGGAGCACCATCAAAGACGGGCTAAGACTTGAAAGACAGGTAACAATAAACCCATCGATAATTGAACATTATGAATTACTTTGTAACGCACTCTGCAGGCTGATCGAACATGACAACGACCCTGATTTAACTGTGACCGTAAAGCTGTCTGATGTCAGTGTGGAACTGAGTCTCAGCGAAAGTCTCATCGTGATCAACACTCTTGCTGTTAAACGTGCGGAGTTGCGCGGGGGCGCATGGAGCACGGCTGGCAAACAAGTGGAAAAAAGTCTGATGCTGACTCTTTGCCGATTGTTTCAAGTGCCGGAATCACATTATGAATTGACTGGTTTGACCGACGCTCAGCGTGAAGTAGATTTTTTCTTGATTGACCGTCACCATAATCGCTATCGCTGTGAAGTCAAATTGATGGGTAAGGGAAACCCTGAAAGCGCTGATGCGATTTTTGCGCGCGAAAGCCACGTCTTTGTCGCAGACAAGCTTTCGGAATTGAACAAACAACAAGCCGACAAATTGAAGGTCAAATGGGTAGAGTTACGAAGCCCGGATGGCTGTCAAAAATTCAAATCAATTCTTGACACACTCAACATTCCTAATGCCGATTCTGGCGGCGAGATCAATGAGCGGTTGGAAAGAATTTTTACTGACATCTTCAAGTGACGGCAACTGGCTTTCGCAAAACGAGGAAGAAATTGGCTCAAAATGCCCGAATGGAAGCACAAAATGGCGTTGATTACCGGAGCGTCTTACGGCATCGGCGAAGCCTTCGCTCGGAGTCTGGCGGCGGAAGGCGCGAATCTGATTTTAACGGCGCGCTCGGTTGACAGGCTGGAAGCGTTGGCCGAAGAGCTTCGTTCACGCTGGAACATTGCGGTGACAGTCATCGCCTCTGATCTGGCGCAGGCTGACGACTGGCAAAAACTGTTTGACGAAACCGAAGGGCGAGGCCAGCAAGTGGATTTGCTCATCAACAACGCAGGTTTTGGCGCGGTCGGCGATTTCGCAGACTTGCCGCTCGACAGGCAACTGGAAATGATTCAGGTCAACGTCACGGCTTTGGTTGCGCTGACACACAAGTTTTTGCAGCCCATGCTGACGCGAAAAAGCGGCGCGATCATTCAACTGGCTTCGACGGCGGCGTTTCAAGGCGTGCCTTACTTTGCCATCTACGCCGCAACGAAATCTTTCATCCTGACTTTCAGCGAGGCGTTGTGGGCGGAATGTCGTCCGCTCGGCGTTCGCGTGCTGGCTGTTTGCCCCGGCCCAACTGGAACCAACTTCCAAGCCGTCGCAGGAACCGAACGCACCAAGCGACCGGTCAAAATGCAAACGCCGGACGAAGTGGTTCAAGCCAGTTTGAAAGCATTGGCTGCCAATCGCAGCGTGGTGGTTTCCGGCTTTGGCAACGCGGCAATGGTTTTTCTTGAACGATTTGTCTCGCGGCAAACCGTGACGCGAATGGCGTCCAAACTGTATCGCCCTTTTTCAACCCGCAACTTTTCATAGGAAATAAAATTTATGCTCGGAAAACGACTGACACTGTTTTTTTTGATTTTCACTTTGATCGTGGGACAGGCTTGCAGCGGTGGCAGGCTGGAAGCTCCGGCGGGATCGAAGTCGCAGCCGAAATTCAAACCCGGCATCAACTTCTTTTCGCCCGAACAGGATGTAGAAATGGGACGGCAATCTGCGGAGCAAATCATGCGCGAAACACCGATGTTGGATGATCCGCAGATTTCCAGCTACATCAGCCAACTTGGCGCGAAGCTGGCGGCAAAAGCGGCGGGCGAAAAATTCCCATACAACTTCAGAACGGTGGCAACGCGCGAAATCAATGCGTTCGCTTTGCCCGGCGGATACTTGTTCGTCAACGCCGGAACGATTGCGGCTGCACGCAACGAAGGCGAACTGGCAGGCGTGATGGCACATGAAATCGCCCATTCGGCATTGCGACATGGAACCAGCCAGGCGTCGAAACAACGAATCGCACAAATGGGATTGGGTATTCTGGGTACATTGGCTTCAGGTGGCGAACAAGGTGATCTGGGCGGAGCCGTCAGCGCAATTGGCGGGTTGGGCGCAAACCTGTTGTTTTTGAAAAATGGCCGCACGGCAGAAAAACAAGCCGACTTGGAAGGCGCTCGCATCATCGCGGAAGCAGGATACGATCCGCGCGATATGGCCAACTTTTTCAAAACTCTGCAAGCCGAAGGCGGACAACGCACGCCTGAAATGCTCAGCGATCATCCCGACCCGGGCAATCGCATCGAATATATTTTGGCCGAAATTCCAAATCTGCCGATTGCCGCCAATCCAATTCATACCTCCCCGGAATTTGAACAGGTCAAAGCTCGACTGACCGGTCGCGCTCCGCAATTGAGCGCCACCAGCCAGCTTCGTCGCATCGGCAAAGACCCTGCACATCTTGAACTCGGCGTTCGCCCGCCTCGCCCTGCCGGCCAATTCAATGGCTTTCAATCGGAAGATGGCTCCTTTGCGCTGCAAGTCCCTGCCAACTGGGACACATTGCGCGTCAATCAATCCAATTACATTTTTGCGCCCAAAGGCGCTTATGGAAAAATGCCCAATCAGAGCGACGAATCCATGATGGTCACTCACGGAATCTTTGTAGGTGCAATGGAAGTGCGCCAGGGCGATCTGGCTTCGGCTACGCGAGCGTTCATACAACGTCAATTGGAAACTAACGCCGACTTCCAACAGCTAGGCCAGATGAAGGAAACGACTCTGGCCGGACAACAAGCTCTGGCTGCGGCGGTCGCTGGCCCATCAGCGATCAACGGAGTAGCCGAAGTGGATGTCACCTACACCACAGTGACCGCTGACGGTAGGATGTTTTACATCATCACCATTGCTCCAGAAGACGAAGCAGAAGTCTACAAATCCGCGTTTCAGCAAATTCTTCGCAGTCTCCGGCTGGCAAGATAGCGGAAAATTGTTGATTGAACGGCCTTCTGACAACGCGAATGACACAAGAGCAACGTCAAGCGTGAATTTTTTTCGCAGTTGATGCGAAAATTTTGCCTTAGCGTATGGACAAAATTCTAATGCTGTTTATAATGCGATTGCCTTCCCCTATAGCGGCTCTGGTTGAAGTATTAAGTGCTAAACACGTAATTGAATTTAACCCCAACAATTGGAGGGTGTGCCCCGATGCGTTGTCAACACTGTAACTATCAGATCTTTGCGTATTCTCGTTGCTGTCCAAACTGTGGCCGATCTGTTCAATCGAAAACTGTTGTTCAGAATGAAGTGAAAGTGCCTCAAACGCGCTTGGACTTCTGGGTTGCTGGCTTGAGAAAGCAGCTTCACCTAACCCCAACAGTGCGCCGCACAGCGGCGTAATGGTTTTCTCCTATTGTCTTGTGTAGAAACAAGAACGCCTCGCTGGTAATGAAACAGCGAGGCGTTCTTATTTTTGCTCGATATTTTCTTGAAGAACCTCAGTTAGTCACGTCCTTCAAAAACTGCTCGTAAAGCGATTCCGTTTGTTCTTTGGTCAATTTGCCTGAATGTACCAGGATTCTGAACCGCAAGGTGATTTTCTGGCCCGGCTCCAAAGTGTAATTCAATGTGGTTGCGCCTTTGGTGAATTCTTTGGCGCCGAATGGATTGGCGGCAAACAGCCCATACCCACGCGCATGCCAGTAGGTCGGATAAGTCGGGTTTTTCGGATGATCGAAAATCCCTATCACCACGTCTTCGCCTTTGACCGTGCCGGAAAGCGTCATCCATTTGGCGCGAGTTCCCCAGGCTTCTTTCTCGCCGACTTTTCCTTCACTGCTCAAATACACGCCAGCGACTCCGGTGTTGTCCAGCACTGGAACTTTGGTCGGAACGCCATTGGCGTCGGTAAATACTTCCGGTCTGGTTGAAGGCTCTTCCAGTGTCCGCGTTACACGAATCCCCAGCGCGCCTTCTTTGGAGTCATGGAAAACAACCTGCTTGTCCTGAGCAGTCAGCGTGATGATGCGATCAATGATTCGAACATCTTTGCCCGCGCGGAAAAAGATTTGATCTTCTTCCTGCATGATTTTCGACCCGTCGGGCATGATCCAATCCATTTTAGTATCAAGCCGGGCAACGCCTTTGCCGGTTTTACCGATCCTGGCGGTGCGGTGCTGAATCGTGCCGAACTTTTCAATCGCGCCACGATCCCGGGCCACGCCTTCGGGCGGGGTGTTCCAGAAATCAACGCCGTTGATGTTTCCATAATTGAACCACGACGAAATGTGATGCGGATGATCCGTTCGTTCGCCCGCGACTTTTTCCAGTGGAAAACCGCGCGTGACGGTCGTCCCTTTGGCCGTGCGCAATGGATACAGAATCGGCTTTTTCTGATTGTCCCAAAACACATACGAAGTGAACGGCTGTCCATCCACAATCACATCGTATTGTTTCTTTTCTTTGTTTTCCGTGATCTTGACAGTCTGGGCCGTAACAACCGATGCCGCCATCGTCAAAAAGCCAACTGCCAGCAATGCTGCCAAACTTTGCTTCATGGTGTTTTCCATTGAGTGAAAATGAACGGGCGGAAGGAGCATTTGTAACTCCCTCCGCTCGTCGAGTGATTAAGCCGTCACGACTTTGCGAGCCTTGTCGTCAAAGGTGACTTTCTTGCCAGTTTGGATGGCGGCTATGGTCATGCACAGCGCAACCGAATGGTTGTACGCCGCGTGAATGTCGGCGTTGGTCTTTTGGTTGCGATCGCGGACGCATTTCATCCAGTTGCGCATGTGAGCAACGGTTTGATTGTCGGCGCCTGTGTCGGCTGATGCCACCACACCGCCTTCATCGGCCAGCGTCAGCGGAGCCAGTTGATTCGGCTGCATGTTCATAGGCTTGGCGTGGCGTTCAATCAAGCCGCCATCGGGAGTGACCTTGTTCGTATCCAGATCAAGCGTGCCACCATTGGAATAATAGACTTCCTTGATCAGCCCTTCGTTGTTGGTAGACACCGTGGCGTTCGTCTGCCGCGAAGCATATAGCACCTGGAAACTCTTGTCGGTTTTCGGATTGTGATAATCGAACACCGCCGTCATCGTGTCCCAGTTGGTGCGGCCGTCTTTCCAAAGATACAAGCCACCGTTGGCCACAACGCTGCGCGGATGCGGAATGCCCGTGAACCAATGCACGGTGTCAATCTGGTGAACCATCCATTGATCCGGAATCCCCGACGAAAACGGCCAGAACAAACGGAATTCCAAGTGATGGCGCGGATTGAACGGCAGCTTCGGATCGCGATTAATCAGAAAACGTTTCCAATCGGTGTCTTCCTGCTTCATCAGCGGCACCACGCGCGGACGACGCCAGCGTCCCGGCTGATTCACATTCCAGTTCATTTCGGCCATCACAATGTCGCCGAATTTGCCGGAATCCAGATACTCTTTGGCGCGCATGTAACTCGGCGTCGAACGACGCTGCGTACCGACCGTGAACACCTGTTTCGATTTGCCGATTACATCCAGAGCCTCATTGGCATCTTCCATGATGTTGGCGAAGGGTTTTTCGGCGTACACGTCTTTGCCCGCCTTGACAGCTTCGATGGCGTGATAGGCATGCTGAAAATCCGCCGTTGCGACTATCACGGCATCAATGTCTTTCATCGCATACAGCTCTTCGTTATTGCGAGCCATGGCGATTTTCGCCACTTTATTTTTGTACTTTTCGCTGTTCTGGATTTTTGCAGTGTTGGTTTCGCGGTGATGTTTCCAGATGTCGCTGACCGCAACCAACTCGAAGTTGAGTTCGGCAGCCTGACTGAAAAACGCTGGAACCAGCGATCCCATCATGCGGTCGCCTGCGCCAACGATGGCGGTGCGGATTTTCCCGTTCGAGCCGAGAATCCGGTCGTAGCTGTAGGCGGGCATGCTGGTCGCAGCCAATCCGGCAGCGGCAACCGACGTAGTTTTCATGAAGTCTCTGCGGTTTGTCTTGCTCATCTTGTCTCCTCAGGTCGGTGGTTGATGATTGGAGGTGTGATGATTGGCGTTAGCTGACACCAGCGCCAATAATCGCTCAATCACTTCAAGTGCTTATCAAACCATTCCCAAATCGCGGGATAGTTCTTTTCCATGCCCGGCCAATACGTGTGCGGTCCGCCGGGTTGAACTGTCAGATGCACAGGCCGCTTCAACGTTTCGTATTTCGCTTTCAGCAAATGCGATTGTTGAACCGGCACAGTTTTGTCCGCATCGCCGTGAACTAAAAACAGAGGCGGCGCGGACTCGGTTGTGTGATAAATCGGAGAAACGGATTTCAGTTGAATTTCCAGGTCGGTGATCTTGCCGAACATTTCCTGAAACAACGTCGGCCTGACTTTTTCAATCATTTTGTAGCCGTTCTCTCCACCCCAGTTGATAAAATCCACAGGCGGAAACCAGGCCATGATCGCCTGCACACGGCTGCTGATTCGTTCCACAGGGTCTTTCGCATCGGCTTTTCCACCATCGGCAGTCAACGCAGCCATCAAGGCCAAGTGTCCACCAGATGACCCACCGACAATCCCCAAACGGTTCGGATCAACTCCGTATTCCTGAGCGTGAAGACGGACAAAGCGAATTGAGCGTTTGATGTCGCCAACCATTTCCGGTACCGGATACCGAGGCGTGCTGCCGTGACGAACCAGAAACAGCGTGAACCCGCCATTGAGCAATCCCTGCGCCCAGTGTTGCGAACGAAGCAGAGCTTCTTCGCTGGGAATGTCGGACTTTTTGGATTTCCAGCTTCCGCTGACAATGAGTATGACGCCGATGTTCTTTGGCCTGGTTTCAGGAATCAACACATCCAGCGTCATCGCCAAACCATCTTTGTGACCGTAAACCACGTCCTCGACGGTACGACACTTGACGGGTTCCAGCTTGAAATCATCAGCCAGCGATCTGCTGAATAAACACAGGCTCAGCGCCAGACTCAGCCCTAACAAGATTGGTTTAATCGTTTTTCTCATTTGCGCTCAAACCTTAGCTGTCGCAGCTTTTCTCTGCTCAGAACCTGCCAGCACAGTTTGGCAATCAAGCCAAATTTTGAATTGAAGCTTAGACTTTCACTACCGGTTAGTGAGTGAATTGGTTTAACAAATCGGAGGGATTATATGCTCCGGGAAATAAACTGTCAGCCTCTGACGAACAATCCGAAGAAATCATCTCTAAAAAAGACGAAAGCACACAAGAGAATTTAGCTTCTCAGTGCGCTTTCGTTATGAGCGAAAAACTCATTATTCCTGAGTTTCGGCAATGTAGGTAGTGATTCCCTGATCGGCAGCAGACAATGCCGCGGCCAGTTTTTTGGTTTTATTGGCGGCTTTGGTCAGTTTGGCTTTTTCCGCCGGATCACTGGCGCTGGCCGCCTTCTTTTCCTGCTTGGCAGCTTTGACAGCGAGAATTGTGGAAGCAGTTTTCAAACCGTTTTGAGCAATGATTAAGGCAACTGTTTCTTTGTCCATTGAAATAATCTCCTTTTGTTTATGACGTTGTTTGATAAGGCAATCGTTTGGAATCGTAGCTGTTGTCACACGGGCAAAGCTTCGATCAAACGATCTATGTCTTCTCGCGTGTTGTAAAGATGCGGCGAGATTCGCAAGCGGCCAAGCCGCGGCGTAGTGATAATACGACGCTCGTTGAGAATCCGATATAGATCATCAGCAGAATAATTTTTATGACGACAACAAATCACCGCGGATTTTTCTGCGGGCAGCCGCGAACTGATGATTTCATAACCACGCGCGGTCAACTGTTCGCAAAGATAATCGCCGAGTTCGATCAAATGGTGTTCGATTTGTTCCAAACCAAGTTGCAGAAACAACTCTATCGAAGCGCCAAGTCCCGTGACGCCCACTGAGTTCAATGCTCCAGGCTCGAAGCGTCGCGCGCTGGCAGCGTAAGGCTGGTTCTCGTTCTCAAAATCAAAAGGGTTGGCAACCGACATCCAACCGACGACTGTGGGTTGGATTTGCTCCATTGCCTGTCGCGAAACGTAAAACAGGGCCACGCCATCCGGTCCTAACAGGAATTTGTGCGCATCTGCCGACAAGGCATCAATCGAACACGCCTGAACATCCAGCTTCAACGCGCCAAGTCCCTGAATGGCATCCACGACAAACAACACGCCGCGTTCACGACAATGCCGGCCAATCGTCGCCAAATCATTGCGAAAGCCGCTGGCGTATTCGACGAAGCTCAGACTGACAACGCGCGTTCGCGCATCAATCAAATTCAGAATTTCCTCTGTTTCCAGACGGCCTTCGCGTTCGCGCGCCATTCGCAACTCGACATCGAACTCGCGGCTGATTCTTCGCCAGGGAACAAGATTCGCTGGAAACTCGCAATCAGCCGTTACGATATTGTCGCCTGCCTGCCATCGGATGCCGTTGGCGACAAACGCCAACCCGGCAGAGGTGTTAGGCGCAAAAGCAATCTCATCGGGACTGGCGTTGATGAATTGAGCCGCAAGCTGCCGGACTTTTTTGACGCGACTCCCCCATTTCTCAAAATTGACGAAACCGTGATGAAGCAGGTCAGCGGTATATTCCAACATGCGCTCGGCCACAGGGATTGAGATTGGGCATACGGCTGCGTGATTCAGATAAACGTATTGTCGAGTGACAGGAAAAAGCTCTCTGATTTCTGGAGTCATAAAGGTGATAGAAGGTCTTTATAATTTGAAGCAAGCGCGAACTTCGCCGACTTCGATTTTTCGATGGTTGAAAACCGTCGCGCGTGAATAACTGGAAAGCTGAGAGAGTTGGTCTTCATACAGCAATCCAAGCTGGCGCAATGTTTCTATGACTACCGGATCGCGCGCGCGACGTGTGTCGCCATCTTCGATCTTGATGGCGATGCCCAAACCGTTTGGAAACCTTGAGCATGGTTTGACGCCAAGCAATTGAACGCCTTCCGCGCCGACTTTGGACAGTATTTGCCCGCGCGCCACACGCATCAAATCAGTGTCCAGCCGCCCGCTCGTACCACCGACCAGTTCTGGAAATTCAATCATCGCGTCAACGATTCGTTCAGCGGCTTCGCCAAAATCCTGGGCTAGATCAGTGTGGCGAACTCCAACCAGCCGCGCATAACTGCTCGCCATGGCCAGTATGCTGACACCGAAAACAGGCGCGCTGCATCCGTCAATGGCAACGGCAATGTCTTCTGCCGGGACATCCGCAAACCGAGAGATCACGCTGCGAATACGTCGCTGAACTACATGCTCCGGGTGGATGTAATCGGCGGTTGGTTCGCCGAGGAACTTGGCCAGCGCCAACATTCCCGCATGTTTTCCTGAACAATTGTTGTGAAGGCTTTGCGGCGGACGCCGTTCAGCAATCAGCCGTGCAGCAGCGGTTTCGTCAAAAGGTGTATGCGCTCCGCAAAGCAAATCACTTTCTGATAAGCCAGCTTTTTTTAGAATGGAACCGACTGTTTCCAGATGTATGTCTTCGCCGCTGTGCGAGGCGCTGATAACCCCAAGCTCTTTGTCTGTGAAATGAAAATGCTCGGCGGCTCCGGTGGTGAGAATTGGAATCGTTTGAAATGGTTTTGCTGCCGAACGATACCAGGCGCAGGTTTCCACATTGCCCAATGCCGCTATCAATTCGCCATCAGCGCTGACAGCGGCTATGAAGCCGCGATGCCACGATTCGCCAATTGAACCGCGCGTGATTTCCACCAACAACTCAGCGGCGCAATAATTCTCCGTTTGGATCATGGCGCGATGATAATCAGCCATCCTGGAAAAGAAAATCGCCGCCCGATTTTCATCAAGCGGCGACCAGCAGGAGGAGATTATGCCTACCGTCAGCGTTTGCGATTTTTCGCTGGTCCAAGTTTCAACACATGAAGCTGAATCTTGCGGCGACCAAACTGGCGAGCTTCTTTATTGTCGGGAACCCACACATCAACAATGTTCCCTCTGATTACCTTGCCAGTGTCTTCGACTTTATAAACTCCAGTGTACTTGCCGGACTTGATCTGCACGACTGACCCTAAAGGCAGAACGCGCGGATCAGCCGCCACGACACCCCGACGAACATAAGTTCCGCTGCGAGTGCGACCTTTCAACGCATAAGCAGTCGCGTGAAAAGTCATCGGTTCGCCCATATTTTCAAGGTTCGGCATCGAAAAATTTCGTCCATCGGTTTTGGATTCTCGTGCTGTGACTTTGAAATTCGGCGTCGGATTCTTCGGTGTGATTTTCGGCTCGGCGATTTCGGCGTCTTTGCTCAAGTCAAGTTTCGCATCGGTTTTGGCTTTGGATAAAGCATTGTTGTCCAGAGCCACTTTATCTGGGTCGAGATTTGATTGCGAATCGGATGAAGCAGGTTTTATTTGAGATTGAATTGGCGATGATTGGCTTTGAGCATTGGCTCCGAAATGAAGCGCCGCTGACAAACAGACTGTACAAGCAACTCCCACTGTCTTGTTAAAGTTAATGACCATAAGATCCATTCGTCTCCTTGTTATGGCCCACATTAGGGCGTTAAACCGACTTCAAACTAACGCTTCCCCTCTGTGCGGATCGGACACAAAGGCCACAATCAAAATCTTCCCTCGCTTGCTAACAAGCGAACTCAGCATTGACTGAGCAGGGGCACCTTTTCACGTTTTCTTTATCCATTCGTTTGGGCTTCTTTTAGCGGTTCGAGACTGCAACCGCAAACGTGAAAGAACTTCACGGCGTTAGTCGAAGCATTATTGAACACGGTAGAGAGTCTAACATCCGAAAATTTGAATTTGGGGACACGATTTAGGGTAATGGGCTAAGTTGCCTGTTAAGGTAGTCTTAAGGCTGGAAAATTTTTCTCGATTTGGCTCTCAGATGTGTAAGAAAGTCAGAGTGGCTTGAAAAGAAACGAAGCTGAAATTTAGTTAGTGTACGAACATGCTCCATCCATTTTTTCGGATTTGGGATGGTTCAACCACTTTCGAGACGGGCTATTGGCGAAAAATTCAACTCAATTAAATGACTAAATCCAACAAAGTCTCTGCCAATTCGGTTGGAGTGACCGTTGCTGTGCCCACTTTCGCAACAACAACTCCGGCAGCATGATTGGCAATCACTGCTGCGTCGGCCACTCCCGCCCCAGCCGCCATTGCCAGCGTCAACGTAGCAATCACTGTGTCGCCCGCTCCTGTCACGTCATATACTTCGCGTGCGACGGTTGGGATATGAGTCAGCTTGTCTTCCGCATCCAGCAAACTCATGCCGTATTCGCCCCGCGTAATCAGTACATTTATGCAATCAAGCAATTCTCGAATCCGGTGCGCAGCGGCAATCAGAGAAACATCATCCACAATCTCAATCCCACTGGCTCTTTCCGCTTCAGGTTGATTGGGAGTAATGACATCAACCTTTTGATAATTGAGAAAATTTTTGATCTTCGGATCGAGACAAACAATCTTTCCGGCTTTGTGGGTTGCTGAAATCACCTCTTCCAAAACTCGCGGAGTCAGCAATCCCTTGTCGTAATCAGACACAATGACGGCTTCGGCTTCAGCCAGGGCAGCAGAAAACCCAGCAATGACTTTGTCTTCGATTCCCACTGAAATCGGCGAACTATTTTCGCGGTCGGCCCTGACCATTTGCTGGCTGTGCGCCACAATACGGGTTTTCCTGGTCGTAGGCCGGGAAGGGTCTAGGATCAATCCACGAGTATCGGCTCCGCGTTCGGCGAATTTGCGAGCCATCAATCTACCAGCTTCGTCATCACCGATGATACCTATCGGCAAAGCCTTCGCTCCCAATTCGATCAAATTGGATACGACATTCCCTGCTCCGCCCAGATGCCAGGATTCGCGTTTGACTTCTACCACCGGAACCGGCGCTTCCGGCGAAATGCGCCGTACCTCGCCCCATATAAATTCGTCCAGCATCAGATCGCCAAGCACAATCAGCTTGCGATTCGGAAACTGACCCACAATTTGCTGCGCGCGTCGTTGATTCATTTCTGTTTCAATTTAGTGATCCAGATTCCGGTATGCACATCGTTAAAGAAGACAAGGTCGCCAAAAAATCGCGCTCCGAAAGTAAAGGGCGCTTCACGTCGTTCCTCGTCCTGATCGAAAGACGGCAAACCAGTTTGCAATCGGGCGATTTCGCGGCCTTGAAGAGCCAGATTTCCCAACAGTTCGCCCGACACATCCAGCAACCGTCCAGCGCCGCCGTAATACCCCATCGCCAAAATGTCGTTTTCAATCCAGATGTTGTAAGCGCCGCCTTCTGGCAAAACGTATTCGGCGACTCGGCGCGGATTGGCAATGTCGGCGACATCAATAACGTGCAATATCCCGCGCCCCAATCGTCTTGGGCTTTTCGACGGGTCGAATTCCGCCGGTATGACTTCGTCGCCAACGAAGACCCAATTTTTATAACGAAACACTTCGCGCGTTCCCGCCAGCCATCCTTGCCCATACAAGTCTGTGTGGTTGAATCGAAACTGGCTGACCAGCTTGGGCTGTTCAGGGCTGCCACCGCGAATTCCCGCTCCAACATCCAGAATCACCAATCCATCGCGCCAATATGCCAGATAAGCCAGGCCGTCTTTTACCTGAACATCGTGAAGATGGCGCATTCCGAGCGACATCCCGGCTTCGTGGTCAGTTTGAACGTTTGGCGCAGGCAACGCCAGTTCCCATCGCGCGACCTGTTTGGGATGTTTGGCGTCACGGAAATCAACGACGCGCATCGAACCCGTGGCGTCATCGGTCAGGTACACGTAATGCCCGGCGATGAACGCGCTATGAACCGCTCCGCTGATGGTTTCGGTAAAAGCCGACAGAATTTTCGGACGCGCCAGGTCGGATGTATCCAGAAACAGCAACCCGTTCTGCCGATTTGATGCTCCTTCGCGCGTCAGCACTCCAATGCTCCCATCTTCTGTCAAACTGACATCCAGAATCGAACGGGCATCGAGTTTCAACGTTTCAGTCAAAACCGGCTTCGCCGGATCAGAAATGTCGTACACACGAAGTTCATCTTTCAGAGTTGCAACATACAGATACTTGCCGAAAGCCCACAATTCCGAAGCCTGCATCGCGCCGAGCGGAATCCGCCCGACAGTTTCCAACGCGCGTTCCACATAACGAGCCGAAACTTTGACGACGCCTTTTGCTGTTTGCTCGCCAGCCAATGCTACGATTTCAAAAGTTCCGGGGCGTTCCGCGACAAACTTCCCATCGGAACTGATGAATGCGCCTTCACCGTTGACCGACCAGCGAATTTTGGCAAATTTTGCGATTGTGCCTTCGGCAGTTTTGGTGGCGGCGGCAAAGTGAATGACCTCGCCGGTTCGCGCAGTCGCCAAATCCGGTTTCAGTGTCACACTGTGAACATCGCTGTTCACCACTTCGACGCTCAGGCTGTTGCTTACGCCATCGGCGCGGACGGTGATTGTAGCCTTGCCAGCCGACAGTCCTGTGACCCGGCCGGTTTGATCAACCCTTGCGACAGCCGGATTGTTTGACTGCCAACTCAACCGGGCGCCTTTGGTTTGGCCGCCGCTGGCATCGAGCGCTCTGACCGTCAATTTGAATTGTTCGCCGACAATCAGCGGCTCAGTCGGATAGGCGATTTCCAGTTTCGCCGCGCGCGCCGCGTTGACGCGAATGGTTGCGCGCGCCTGCCTGCCATTGACGATTGCTACCACCTGAAGCTCACCCGCAGCCAGCAAATTCACTTTGCCATCACCGTCAACCGTCGCCAATTCGCTGGGCAACACAATCCAGTACCCGGCCTTCACTTCGGTTTGGCGACCGCGTTCATCCGTGATGTAAGTTTTGAGTTGAATCTGCTGGCCGACTTCGGCTTCTATTGCGGCTGGAAGAATGGAAACTTTGCTAGTAACAGTTTGTTGAGCTTGAGGGAAATTTTTGGAAAAGACGTTCGCAGTTTGGCCATGAGGCAGCAAACTAAATAACATAATTGCCAACACCAACCGCCTGGAAACGGAAATACGAACGTGATTCATATTGTTTCTGACCTGACCATTCACGTCTGGCTTATATCATCCGCCGAATAGCCGAACAAGATAACGCTCAACTGTCACTGTTGAGCGGTTCGCAGGTCATCGTCGAACAGTTTCGACAGTTTGGTTCCGCGCAAATCTTCGTTCGCCATCGCTTTCAATACCGTACTCCAGGGTTTGAGTTCTCTGGCTTTGCCACCGAACACAAATTCGATGTTCGGTTCGGTTTGCACGCGAGCCACGCTGAGCTTGACTTCACGCACTTTCCATTCGCCTTTCAATTCGCGCCGCAGCACTTCACCGTAATAGGCCGTCACTTGCTGAAAGAAAGTCGGTTCGATCTGTGCCGTTGTATATGACGCCAGATAACCCGCGATCAATCCGTCCAGCCGACGCAAACTGCCGCGCGAATAATCCAACTTGCCGACGCGCTTTTCCAATCTGGTCACATGCATCGGCACCATGCCTACAAAGACCCTGCCATCTGAAATCAAACCCTCCAAGGCGTGATGCGGGCGGTTGGTTTCCTTGAACGACGCTTCTGAATCGTACAACACGCCATAGCCCGGAGCCGTCGCCGTTTTGCCTTTGCGCGAAGACAGGGAAACCGTGATCGGATAAAACAATTCCAGCACGCGACCATCGCGTAGCTTCGTGCGGGTGAATTTGCCGGCTTGTTTGCTCAAATTGCCTTCTGGTTCATTGGCAACCAGTTTTTGCCCCTCAGCAAAACTGATACGACGACCGGAAGAGGAACCTGGCGATTGCGCCTGATTGACGCTGAAAAAAAGCAAAAGCAGCAGTAACAGTTGCGGAGAGCGGAAAAACTTGAGCTGCAAACGACACCTCTCGATTGAATGATTTCCAGCGAAGCTGAAGTCGCTGATGTTTTTGGAACGCCAATTCAGTATGGCACAGGCAATGAACGAAGACGGCAATTATTTTTTGCCACCGAAATCTTGTCTTTCTTGATCGAAGCGAATTTAATCCGGGGTCAGCGCAACACCAAACAAGTAAATTCGCAAATTTGACTCACGCGCGAATTTCATGTTTCATGCGGCATCATTTTTCAGAGGACAAGCAAAACTTTCGGTTAACTTTTGAGCGAAATCTCCGCCAAAAAGTGACGCCCAAATTCATTACTGACTTAGTTTGATCGTGAGCACAGTCCATTCCGAACAACTGACTGGTCCACACGGCTCAGAGCCTGTGTCGGCTGAGGAAACGACCTTCTGGCGCGTCGAAGGAAGTTTGCTCAATCTGAGCGCTGTCCGGCCTGTGGCGTTTTTTACCTGGAACGCGCAGAGCATTTCAGACCGCTGGATGCGGCGCAGCGCTCTGGCCTTGTCGGCGCTCGTTCGTCCACTGCTGTATGCAGTGGACAGAGTCTTTGCCACACGTTTTTTGCATACTTTGTTGCGTGGTATCAGCCGCGACCGCTTGGATTTGCTTGGCGAAGAGTATTTTCAGTATTACCTGAAACCTCGGCTCAAACCACAGGGAGTGGAAAAGCTGAAAGAAGCGATGGCCAATGGCGAAAAAATCGTGCTGGTCAGCCAGGGTCTGGAACACGTCATGCGCCCGCTTGCGGAATACCTGGGCGTTCAGTGGTTGGTAGCGAATCGGCTGGAATTCAGCGACGGGTTGGCGACGGGCAGATTGTTGTCACCTGTGGTGCGACCGCGCCAGATTCTGGCTCGTATTATTGGCCGAAATCCTGATGGTCGAGTCGTGCTCGGCAAATTGTCGCGCAATCTGGGCAATCCGGCGGAAGTCTTGAAAAAAGCCATCATCCCTACTCAACGAACCGTCAAACCATTTACTACGCCGACAGTCGTCTTCGACGCATATAAACAACTCGGCAATCTTTCGATGAAAGATTCGTACGCCGGCAAAAACGTTTTGCTGATCGGTTTCACGGGATTCATCGGCAAAGTCTGGCTGGCCAAAGTGCTTCAGGAACTGCCGAACATCGGCAAGGTCTATTTGCTGATTCGCCGACAGCGTTCGGTGACTGCGCAACGTCGCTTTGAAAAAATCGCCGATGAATCGCCGGTTTTCAACACACTGCATGAAATTTACGGCGACAATTTCACCAGGTTTCTTTCTGAAAAGATTGAAGTCGTCGAAGGCGATGTCAGCCAGCCCGGATTGGGTCTTGCGCCGGATGTTTGCGCGCTGCTGCAAACGCAACTGGATTTGATTATCAACAGTTCCGGTTTGACTGACTTCAACCCGGATTTGCGACAGGCGCTGGCCATCAACGTGGATGGAACGCTTCACTTGCTGGATTTTGTGCGCGATTGCAATCGCGCGACACTGCTGCATCTTTCGACCTGTTATGTTGTGGGATTCCACGATGGGCGCATTCAGGAAACTCTGATACCGAATTACACGCCCAAAGGCCTTGCCGATTTTGACGCCGAGATCGAATACGAATCGCTTCATCGCCTGGCCAAGGAAATCGAAACGCGCGCCGAATCCGACGAAATCACTCAACAGCTTCGCCAACAGGTACTGGAAAAAAGCGTACGCGCCAAGAAACAACTCTCGGATTCGGAAATCGAAGCGCAGATACGCAAACAGCGCCAGCGCTGGGTTCGCAATGAATTGACCGAAGCCGGAATGCAACGCGCTCAGGAATTTGGCTGGCCAAATACGTACACTTTCACCAAAAGCCTGGCTGAATCTTTAATTGCGATTCGCGGAAAGGATGCCAAGGGCGAAGATTTACCGGTCGCCATTGTGCGCCCCTCCATCGTCGAAACTTCGACGCACGATCCGTTCAAAGGCTGGAACGAAGGCGTCAACACCTCCGCGCCGATTTCGTATCTGTTAGGCACGTTCTTTCGCCAATTGCCGTCGAATGGCAAAAAATGCCTGGACATCATACCGGTTGATCTGGTTGTGCGCGGGATGATTTTGATCGGCGGCGCGCTGATCGAACGTCGTCACGAACAGCTTTACCATCTGGCGACTTCGGCGGTGAATCCCTGCAACATGCGCCGCACCATTGAACTGACCGGCCTGGCGCATCGCAAACATTACCGCGCTCAGGATGATTTCAATTACCGCTTGTTGGCGATGTTCGATTCGATTCCGGTATCAAAAGAGCGTTATCGAACGATGTCCGCTCCGGCGCAAAAACAACTGGTGCGAGCGTTGTTACGGATTGTTTCGCCATTGCCGATGATGCGTTCGCCACTTGTTCGCCGCCAGCGAGATTTGGACAAGGTCACCAAACTGGTGGAACTGTACGAACCTTTCATCCTCCACAACGAATACGTTTTTGAAGCCCGAAACGTAGAAATACTCTCTGCTCTTCTGCCAGAAGAAGAACAACAAGCGTTTGTTTACGACGCCAGTTACATTGATTGGTGGGATTACTGGATCAACGTTCACATTCCCGCATTGCGGAAATGGTCGTACCCGTTGATCGAAGGCCGTTCTGTAGAAAATAAATCCAGCCGTTCACTCGCGTTTCCCTCACAGGAACGCAGCGTAGCGACAAACTGAAACCAATAACGACAACGTCCTCGAACTGCCTGGCAAGTTCAAGGTTTGTCCGAGGATAGTTGCGGGAGTCAGAACCATGCTGAAAACTGTCGGCGGAGTAATTGTTGGCTACATTGTGATGTTCATTCTGGTTTTTGTTCTCTTCAGTCTGGCCTATTTGGCGCTGGGCGCGAACGGGGCGTTCAAACCGGGCACGTATGATGTTTCGACATTATGGCTGGCGCTCAGCGTCATTGTCTCGCTGGCTGCGGCAATTGTGGGCGGGTTTGTTTGCTCGCTAATTGCGCCGAATTCCAAAGCTCCATTGGCGTTGGTGGGACTGGTCATTGTGCTGGGACTGCTTGCGGCAATTCCAGTGCTGACAAGCAACGATCCCAGACCTAACATCCGCGATGCGAGCGTTGGAAATTTGGAAGCGATGATGAATGCCAGACAGCCTGCCTGGATCGCGTTGCTGAATCCTTTAATTGGAGCCGCCGGAGTGATGCTCGGCTCTCGTGTGAAAAAATAGTATGGCAATTTTTCTGACCGGCTCGACTGGTTACGTCGGAGCGCACGTTGCGGCGTTGCTGCTCGAAAATCACCAAGACCGCCTGAACCTCCTGGTTCGCGCTAAAAATCAACTCGACGGCGAACAACGGCTTTGGAAATCGCTTCAGCTTCATTTGGATTTTCCGCGCTTTTACGATCACATCAAATCGCGCGTAAGCATATTTTGCGGCGACCTGACCGATAAGCAGTTTGGATTATCGAACGACGATTACCGGCGACTGGCCGAAACAACTAATTCAGTAATTCATTGCGCGGCCTCGCTTAATCGTAAAAGCGAAAAGACCTGTTTGAACGTCAATCTGCGCGGCACGTTGGAAGTTATCAAGCTGGCTCAGGCCGCACGAGACCTGCATGGACTGCGCCGATTCAGCGATGTGTCAACTGTCGCCATTTGCGGCCAGCGTCAGGATGAAGTTGTCATCGAAGAGGAAGCCAGGGATTGGAATCGTTCTGATTACGATCCTTATGCGCGAACCAAAAAGTTCTGCGAACACATGGTCGAAGAGTTGTTGTCAGATGTTCGCCACACGGTCTTTCGTCCCAGCATTATTCTTGGAGACAGTCGCTATCCGGAAACGACGCAATTCGACATGGTAAGGTCGTTTGTATTTTTGGCTGGATTGACCGTGCTACCGTTTCGCCCAACCGATCAAATTGACATCGTCAATGTAGATTTTGTCTCTGAATCCATTGTGACGATTCATCAAAAAGAAAACCCTTTGCACGACATTTACCATTTGTCATCGGGCAAGGCGTCGCAAAGCTTCAAGGCGCTGACCGACGCTCTGGCGCGGGCGCAAAATAAGCGTCCTCCGCTGTTCTTGCCGAGTTTTGAAAAGCCCTTCACAAGAATCAACAACTGGCTTGCAGACAGTTTTCGCGGCAGCGCTATCATCTCTGGAGCGACATTGTTGAAAGTTTTTCTACCCTACCTCACCTTCAACACGGTTTTCGACAACGCAAAAGTTGTAAATGAAACCAAAAAAAGTCCAATTCCGTTTTCCAATTACTGCTTCCCTCTGCTACAATTCAGTCGCGCGGGAAATTTCACGTATCCTTATAAAGATTGGCCAGAAGATTTAACTAAGGCGAGCAGAAAATCTTAAAGCGACAGCGCCAATTCACAGTCAAGCCCCGCTCGCTCTTTAACAAACTCACTCAAGCAGTACAACCAGAAATAGATTCATTCATACGCAGATTGGCTTACTTAACTTATGACAAGTGCCCTGGCAGATTGCTATCCCCATCAACTCAAATTGAAAAAACGTTTCTAAGTTTGAGTTCCTTCAAAAGCAATCGTTGCCGTCATTCCAGACAGCAGTCGGCCTTTATTCGCTCTTTGCCCCCGAGCAATGGCAGCGAAGGTTCGATCCTGGTGGACCTGTACGACCAGCCCCTGCTTTTCAGGCCCGCAAAGCCATGGATTGAATCTGAAAGACTGCTTCCTCACGAACTACACACAACGAGGGCGATTCAAACGAATCGTCTGGATGAAACGGAGCTGGCACCTGTGTTTGAGCGCTCCGGTAAAAAAGCTCTCTTCTTTTACCGGCTCGAAAAAATTCTCAGGCAGCTCTTTGGTCACTCTTGGTACCCCGACGGTTTGCTGATCAACGATGGTTTTCGCTTGGAAATGGCGAATGACTCATCCCGGATATGCAGATCGTGAGGTAGTCCCCCTCAAATTCAGGAGGAATCAAAGCTATGAGTATGGATATTGCGTTAGAAGGCTGGGTAAGCAGCTTAATCGAACTGTCGAAATTCAAATGGATGATGGGCGCTGGCAGACGCTGGCACCCCGGAGAAAAACTCAAGCTTCTTTTTACTGGTTACAATGGCACTCGCAACACAGGGGCTGATGTTCGCGTGGAAGAAATGCTTCGCCAGATCAAACATATTCTCGGCGAAGAAAATTGCGACTTGAGTGTCTTGAGCCAGAATTTCGATCTGACCAGCGGTTATTTCAAAGGCGTCAATCAAGTCAAACTTCCTGACATCTTTCCGCAGATGCTTTACCGCGAAATTCCGAAATACGATGGCGTCGTTGCCTGCGAAGGCTCGATGTTCAAAAGCAAATTCGCCAATGCGCTGACGACAATGATGGTCGGCAGCCTGGGCATCGCATCCGCACAGAACAAACTCAGCGTTGGTTACGGCGCAGAAGCCGGGCAAATGGATCCAATGCTGGCCAAGATGGTTGCGCGATATTGCCGCGATTCTCTGGTCATCACACGAAACCCCGAATCACAAGATGTTCTGGGCAAGCTCGGTGTTTCCACCGAACTCGGAACTGATACCGCCTGGACGTTTGAACCGCACATCAACGGATATGGCCGCTCTGAATTACGGAAAGTCGGCTGGGACGAACAAACGCCTGTGATGGTCGTGTGTCCGATCAATCCTTTCTGGTGGCCGGTGAAAGCTTCCGTCAGCAAGTATATGGCCAAAACGCTTTTTGGCGCTTACAAGGACAGCCATTACCGCTCGGTGTATTTTCATCGCTCAGGACCCGATGTGGATGCAGCTTACAACCATTACCTGTCTGGAATGTCCAACGCGGTCGAACGATTCCGTAAGGAAAACGGAGTCTTTGTCGTGCTGGTCTGCATGGAAATGCTGGACAGAAAAGCCTGCGAGGAAATGTCGTCCAACCTCGGCGGAGTGCCGATTTTCTCTTCCGAACATTACGACATGTATCAACTGGTCAGCATCCTGCGCGCTTGTCACATGATGGTGTCGTCGCGGTATCACGGCATCGTCACCAGCATGCCCGCGTTGGTGGCTTCGGCAGGAGTCACCATGGATGAGCGCATTCACAATCTGATGCACGAACGTGGCCATCAGGACTTACTGCTGAACGTGGACGACCCGAATCTGGAAGAACGGCTCGTTGCGATTATGGGCAAGCTGCTCAAAGAGCACGAAACCATTCGCGACGGCATCGGCAGAACGGTCGCCAAAAACCTAAAAGTGATGGCCAAGATGGGTGTCTACTTCGAAGAACACGTTCAACGCCGCTATCCCGAATTCCCAATCCGAAAGGGATTACAGAATTGGGAAGATTACCTGCCGCCGCTCAGTCCCAACCTGAGAGGTTTGCTGGAAAGTTACGGCTAAGACAGTCAAGTTCCCACATCCTGCGGCGAATCAAAGCGGAGAAAAATCCGGTTTGATTCGCCGCAATCGTTTTGCCCAACAGCCGTCTCAGCCTGTATCATTCGCCCGATGAATTTCCTTGAGAAAATCCTTCAACAACTCATTCAAACGCCGAATCGCCCCGTTCTTCAGGAAGTTCGAGACGGGCAATTTGTCACGGCGACTTGCGCCCAACTGCTGCAACAAGTCCGCGTCGCGCGCACTTTCATTCGCAATTCAGGCTTGAAAAAAGGTGACCGTTGCGGATTGCTGGCGCCAAATTCGATTCGTTGGACAGCGATGGATTTGGCTTTGATGGCCGAAGGCGTGATTGTCGTTCCACTGTATTCGCGCCAGGCGCCAAACGAACTCGTAGGCATGCTCAAAGACTGCGAAGCGTCGCTGGTCATCTGCGGCGATGAAACCTTGCGCGACGGCATTGCCAGCAACTGGCCGACAAACGCTCCGCCATTGGCGCTGTTCGACGAAGTCTTTGCGACATCAGCCGGCGACATTGGCGACTTGCCAAACAATGCCGCAGACGACGACATAGTCACCATCATTTACACATCAGGAACTTCTGGCGAACCCAAAGGCGTGATGTTGAACGTCGCCAACCTGAATCACATGGTTCCCTGCACCGGAGCGCGGCTGGATCAATTGATGGAAGGGAAAACAGAGCAAATCGCCGATCAGGTTTTTCACTATCTGCCATTTTGTTTTGCCGGTTCCTGGATTCTGCTGCTGACGGCGCTGTCACGAAACAGCCTGCTTTCGCTTTCGACCGATTTGAACAAACTGGCCGATGAATTGCGACTGGCTGCGCCCAATTACTGCTTGAATGTGCCGACACTGCTCGAACGCATTCGCACGGGCGTTGAAAGCCAGATCGAGCAGAAGCCAGGTTTCATTCAAAAGATTTACCACAACGGCAAAGCCGCATGGCTGCGCCAATACGAAAGCCAGGCGCGCGCCGGGCTGTCGTTCAAGCTGGCCAATTGGCTGATCTTCAGCAACATCAAAAAGAAAATCGGCGTCAATCTGCGAGCATTGATTTGCGGTTCGGCGCCGCTGGCCAGAGAAACGCAGTTATTTTTTTCGATGCTCGGCATTCGAGTCTTGCAGGTTTACGGCCTGACCGAAACGACTGCGATTTGTACCATGGATGATCCGAATGATTTCACACCCGGCAGAGTAGGCCCGGCAATTCCCGGCATTGAAATGAAACTTGGCGAAGGCGATGAAATTCTGGTTCGCGGTCCGAACATCTTCGCCGGATATTGGAACCGCCCGGAAGCGACGGCTTCGACCATCAAAAACGGATGGTTTCACACAGGCGATCAGGGCGAAGTTGATGACAAAGGAAATTGGGCGATCACCGGACGCATCAAGAATTTGCTGATTATGAAATCAGGGCACAACGTTGCGCCTGAACCAATTGAAGAAAAAGTCCTGTTCAATTTGCCGACGGCTCAGCAATGCGTCGTCGTTGGCAACGACAAGGGATTTCTGACCGCTCTGGTCACAGGCGATTTGACGAACGATCAAGCGCAAACGGCGATTGATAAGGTCAATAACGGTTTGCCGCATTACAAACGCATTCTGGCGTTTCACATCAGCAAAGAACCGCTGACGATTGAAAGCGGATTATTGACCGCCAACGGCAAATTGAAACGCGACGCGATCAACAAACATTTCGCCGCTGAAATCGAAGAGTTGTATCGCTCGAAACAAAGCTGAATGAACCAAAAGGAAGTCCCATGACAGTGCTTGCCGGGTTGTGCATTTTTATGACGGTCGTTCTTGGAATTATGGCAGCGATGGCGTTGGCGGCTCGCGGCATCGCCGAAGACAATCGCCAGCAAGCTGAACAGGAAGCCGAAGCGGAAAAGGAAGAACAGTAAACCATTATGCAAACTTACAAAGGCGACACTCTGTCGTGGGAAGTAAAAGATGGCTGCATCGAACTGGCGTTGCATCGTGAACCAGCCAATGAAATCGGAACCAGAACTCTGGAAGAATTGGAACAGTTTGTTGACGCACACGAAACGTTGAAGCACGAAGCTCACGCGTTGATTATTTACAGCCGGATGAAGCACGGATTTTCCGCCGGAGCTGATTTGCGCGATTTGTATTCCCAATCCAAACAGCTTGGGTTTGAAAACGCCGCTCCGCTGGTGCGCGATTTCCTAAACCGAATCCACGTCGTAGCCAACGCCATTGACACTTCGCCTCTGACGACCATCGCGGCTGTTCACGGAGTTTGTTTTGGTGGTGGTTTTGAACTGGCTTTGATTTGCGATTTGATTTTTGCGGACAAGATGGCGCGTTTTTGTTTTCCAGAATTGCGACTTGGACTGATTCCGGGCTTTGGAGGCATTCCGCGATTGAAACGCGATTTGGGCAACGCCATTGTTAGAGACTTGCTGCTGACCGGGCGCAGCATTAACGCAACCAAAGCCCAGGCGGTTGGTTTGGTCAGCCAGCTTGCCGCCGAAGGCGAAGCCTTGAAACTGGCGCGGTTCACTGCGTCCCAAGTCAAAAAATTTGACCGCGCCACCAGCGCAGTCGCCAAACGTTTCTTGAAACCCATTCCCCATGACGAACTTCAACAGGAAATTGACATCTTTTGCGACCTTTTCACACAGCCGGCTGTTGAAGCCGGTTTGCGCAAATTCGTCGAAAGCGCCGATGCACAACCATACCTTCCCTGATTCCGCCAGCATGAAAATAACCCGGCTGATGAGCCGTCTATTTTTTACCTGCCTGCTTCTGGCTTGCGTCAGCGCCGGCGTGGCGGCGCAATCATTCAAACAGGCCAAACCGAATCAAAGAAGCAAAATCGCACCCGCGCCAGTCTTGGCGGAGGGGTTTTATTTTCTGATGAACGATTACAAAATGGAGCATCAGGATGAGGTCAACACGCTCAACATCAAACTGAGTTACGAGTACAATCCGGGCATTGCAGACCACGAGTATCCGGATTTCATCCCGATCAGAAAAGACGTAGATGCTTTCTTGCGAGAATACCCAAACGAAACTGCTTTCTGGGAAATCGTGAACAAACAATTGACGGCGAAACTGCTGGAAAAATATCCGGCGCTGGTTTCCGTCACTTGTGAAGTCCAGGTCACGCCTTCATCCAAATATTCGTTTACTCGTGGCAGCATTGTGACGAGATATAGGACAAGGCTTGCGGAAGCCGCACTTGCCAGACAGAATTCCCGGCGCAGTAAATAACGCATCACGCATTTATCAAAGGAGTCTTCGAATGGCCAAGATAAGAGCCAAAATCACTTCACTGGGACGTTACGTTCCTCCCCGCGTAGTCACAAATAACGATCTGTCCAAACTGGTCGAAACCAATCACGACTGGATCGTCGAACGCACAGGCATCCACGAACGCCATTGGGTCGAACCCGGCACACCGAGTTCCGAGTTGGCCGTTCACGCAATTGACGATTGTCTGAAACGTCGCGGCATCGAAGCCGACGAAATCGAATTGATCGTTGTCGCAACCGTTACGCCGGATATGTTTTTTCCTTCGACGGCGTGCGTGATTCAAAACAAGATTCGCGCGACCAAAGCCTGGGGCTTCGACATTTCTGCCGCTTGTTCTTCGTTTTTGTATGCACTGACCACTGGCGCGCAGTTCATCGAAAGCGGCAGACACAAAAAGGTATTGGTGGTCGGCGCCGATGTTATGACCAGCATTTTGAATCCAGAAGACCGCACGACGCTGGTGCTGTTCGGCGACGGAGCGGGAGCGGTGCTGTTGGAACCCTGCGAAGAAGGCGAGGATTTCGGCTTGCTGGATTATCACCACGAAATTGACGGCAGCGGCGGCGAACATCTGTACATGCCAGGCGGCGGCAGCCTGAATCCGCCTTCGCACGAAACCGTAGACAAGAAAATGCACTACGTTCACCAGAACGGCCCGGCTGTTTTCAAATTCGCCGTTCGCAAGATGGAAGAACTCAGCTCCAGGATGCTGGAAAAAAACAATTTGACCGGTGACGACATCGCCTGCTTTGTCGCTCACCAGGCGAACTTGCGCATCATTGATGCTGCAGCCAAGAAAGCCGGACTTGCGCCGGAAAAAGTCATCAAAAACATTCACAAATACGGCAACACCACTGCGGCCACTATTCCGCTGGCCATTGGCGACGCGATTGACGATGGCAAGTTGAAAAAAGGCGATCTGGTGCTGTTTGCCGCCGTCGGCGCAGGCTTCACAGCAGGATCAGTGCTCATGCGTTGGGCCTATTAGTTTGCAGGAGAATTCTTTTTAGATGAAAACGACTGAACAGATTATTGACGAAATTCTCGATCTGGCTTCGACGCATTTCAAAGTTGACCGAGCCAACCTGTCACCCGACGATGATTTTTTCAAAACGCTCGGCATTGACAGCTTGCAGGCGCTCAGTTTGTTGACGCGTCTGGAAAACCATTTCAGCGTCGAACTCCCTGATTACGAAGTGCAGGGCGTCAGCGATTTCCGAACGCTGGCCGAACGAATTGAATCCAGACTCTAAATTCGAAAATGCCTAATAACTCGCAGCCCCAAGTCGTGATGGTTGATCTGAGCCAGCAACAATCGCTGGGCGCAGCTTTGCGCGAAGCGCTGGATCGGTTCGCCGACGAAACCTGTCTGATCGAAGCCGACCGCGAGCGCGAAAACCATCGGCTGACCTATAGCCAATTCAAAGAAATGGCATTGCCACTGGCGAGCTTTCTGCAATTGCGCGGTTTCAGAGCCGATTCGCGCGCCGCCATCATCATGACCAACCAGTCGAAATGGCTGGTCTCGGCTTACTCCATTTTTCATTCCGGCGGCGTGCTGGTTCCGCTGGATTACAAGCTCAACGCCTACGAACATATTCCTCTGCTGGCACACAGCCAGGCTGAAGTGCTGATTACCGAGTATCACTTTTGGCGGGCAATCAAACAGCAGAATCTCGATCCTGCGCATTTGCCGCACACTGTAATTGTGACTGACGTTCCGAAGAATGCTGACTTGATGGGAGCGATTCGCTGGGATGACGCCAAAGCAGAAGGCGAACCGGCGTTCGTTCCTCGCACACGACAGGATTGGGCCTGCATTGTGTATTCATCCGGCACCGGAGGCCGCGCTAAAGGCTGTGTGCTGACGCACGAAAATTACCTGGAGCAATGCGCCTCGTTGACCGCGCTTTATCCGTTCTGGCCAGGCGTTCGGTATCTGAGCATTTTGCCGACCAATCACGCGATTGATTTTATGGTCGGCTTTATCGGGCCGTTTGTCTGCGGAGCGACGGTCGTTCACCTGCGAACCTTGCGCCCGGAATTCGTCCGCGAAGCCTTCACGCGATTCAAGATCACCTACGTCGCGCTGGTTCCGCTGATTCTGAAAAACCTGCAAGCCGGATTGCAGCAACGCTTCGATGAATTGCCGAAGTTCAAACGATTCGTCTTCAACCAATTGCGAGCGCTGAACAAAGCTCTGACCAAACAGCAACCAAATTTGGATTTAAGCCGCAAGCTGCTCAAACAAGTCCACGAAGCTTTCGGCGGCGAATTACGCGCAATTTTCACCGGCGGCGCTTTCAGCGACCCGCAGATGCTGCAATTCTTTTATGACTTGGGAATTCAGGTCGGCAACGGTTATGGGCTGACTGAAGCAGGCACTGTGCTGACGCTCAACGACTTCAAACCGTTTCGCACCGACACCGTAGGCAAGCCTCTGCCCGGCGTCGAAGCCAAAATTATCAACGCAGGCGAAGACGGCATAGGCCAGGTTGCCGTTCGCAGCAAAACCGTCATGTCGCATTACCTGGATGATCCTGAATTGACGGCAGAAACAATTGTGGACGGATGGCTGATGACAGGCGATCTTGGCCGCTTCGATTCGATGGGACACTTGCAACTTTTCGGTCGCGCCAAAAATATGATCGTCACCGAAGAAGGCAAAAACGTTTACCCCGAAGACATCGAATCCGCCTTTGATGGATTACCAGTCAAAGAGTTTTGCGTCTTCGCGGCGAATTACATCTGGCCGGAACGGTCTATGCTCGGCGAAAAACTGATCATCGTCCTGCGCTTGAACGAAGGCCAGCAGTTCACCGATGAATTGAAACAGGAATTGTTTCGCCGCAACGCCAAGCTGCTGAACTTCAAACGCATCAGCGGCTATGTCATCTGGGATCAGGACTTCCCGCGCACGGCTTCAATGAAGATCAAACGCTTTGTGCTGGCAGAAGAGATTCGCACGAAGTTTGACCGGCAGGCTGCATTGAAGGAGCTTTGATATGGTTGCTGCCATTATGAGTTTCATCGTTCTTGCTTGTAGTGGGCCACACGCTGCGGAACTCAGCAGCAACAATTTCATGAAGTCTGTGCTGCTGGCTTTTGTCTCAGCAGTTTTTGTGACACTGGCTTGGATTATCTACAAGCAACTGCGTGAAAGAATCAGTCTGCTGCTTGCCATTTTTTCCAGCATCCCTTTTGCAATTCACCCACTGTGGACAATCGGCGAAGGCGGTGATTGCGGTATCAGTAAACTTGCTGGTTCAAAATTCTTTACGTCGAGCATTGGAGTGATCTTCGCGCTCCAACTCTGCTGGTGGTTATGGCAGCGTAAATTAAAGGTAGAAAGATGAAGTCTTCAACGTTGGCCATCGTCAATCCGGCTGCTGGATTCGGCAAAGCGGCTAAGCTGCTAGGGCCGACGATGGATCGTTTGCGCGCGGCAGGCGTTGAATTCGACGTTGCCGAAACCAAGCACGCCGGCCACGCGACGGAACTGGCGCGCGAAGCTTACAAGCAAGGCTATCGCCGCTTTATTGCCGTCGGCGGCGACGGTACTTCGTTCGAGACAGTCAATGGTTTGTTCCCGGAAGCTCTGAACGACAAACCGCCGACACTGGGTTTTTTGCCGCTTGGCACTGGCAATTCGTTCTTGCGCGACTTCACGAAAGACGGCGCGAGTTACGCGCTACAAGCAATCATCGAAAACCGTTCGCAGCCTTGTGACGTGATTCGCCTGAAGCACAAAGCGGGCGAGGTCTATTACATCAACATTTTGAGTTTAGGTTTTGTCGCCGATGTCTGCACGCTGGCCGGGAAGTTCAAACGGCTGGGCGCAGCCAGTTACGGCCTGGCGGTAGTCATGACGCTGGCGAGGTTTCAGAAGCGAGTTTTTCCGCTCAAACTCAACGGCAAGCCTCTGACCGATTCGCCCAGCACTGCGCTGCTGATTTTCAACAACAGCAAATTCACCGGCGGAAACATGATGCTGGCGCCGAATGCAGACACCGCCAGCGGACAAATTGAAATCGTGCGTTGGTCGGCAAACCGGTTCGATTTCATCTGGAACTTTCGGAAGTGTTACGACGGTTCGCACATTCATCATCCATTGATCTGGACTGGACAGGCGCAACGGATTGAAATGGATTTCGGCGGGCCGATGGACATTATGATTGACGGCGAAGTGATGACCGTGGAAATGGAATCGCTGGAAGTCTTGCCGTCCGCGCTCAACGTGATGGTTTAACTCACCCAACAATGAAAAAAGAACTCGGCATCTTCCTGATTCTGGTGGCGCTGTGCGTGGTGGTTTCGATTTTGAATCCACGCTTTCTATCAGCAGCCAATCTGCAAAACACCGCGCGCCTAGTGGGCATGTACGGCATTTTCAGCATAGGCGTCGGTGTGGTCATCATCACCAGCGGCATTGATCTTTCTATTGGATCAAAGATGGCGCTGCTGGGTGTGCTGCTTTCAATGATGCTGATGCAGGCTCACTGGCCAAGCATGTTGGCCGTAGCGCTGACCATTGGTGTGGCCATGTCGCTGGGTTTGTTGCACGGCACGTTGATCACTCGCATGAAAATCCAGCCGTTTGTCGTCACATTGTGCGGATTGCTTTTTTATCGCGGACTCGCGCGGTTCATCGCCAAAGACGAAACCAAAGGTTTTGGCAATGCCGAAGGCTTCGAGCGATTGCGCGATCTGGCGACCGGCAATCTGATCGGCATCCCTGCGCCGTTTGTCGTGTTGATTGTGGTCAGTGTGGTGATGTGGGTCGTGCTGCACAAATCGGTGTTTGGCCGCTATCTGTACGCTGTTGGCCGCAACGAAGATGCCGCGCGGTATTCGGGCATCAACACCAAACTGGTCATCACCGTGGCGTATGTCATTTGCGCGTTGCTGACCGGTGTGTCGGCAATCTTGTTCGCGTTTTACACGAACTCTATTTCTCCTTCGACGCACGGAAACTTTTACGAGCTTTACGGAATTGCGGCGGCGGTGCTGGGCGGATGCAGCTTGCGCGGCGGCGAGGGGTCCGTGTTGGGAATTCTGGTGGGCACGGCCTTGTTGCAAGTGCTGCAAAACCTGGTCAACCTGCTTGGCGTTGATCCTTCGCTTAATTTCGCCGTGATGGGAGCCGTCATTTTGATTGGAGTGCTTGCCGATCAGGTGTTGAAACAACGCGCGGCAAAAAACGCGATGGCCAAGTAAGCCCGACTTTCCACACCGACTTATCCAAAAATATCTTTGACCTTGCTGCCAAAGCGTTTTGCGGCGCTTTCCTGCTGCTTCTCTTCTATTGCCGCGAACTGTTCCAGCAGCTTGCGCTGTTCGCGCGTCAGTCGAGTCGGAGTGACGATGGTCGTCACGACAAACAGATCACCGCGTCCATGGCCTTGCAGTGAAACGATACCTTTGCCTTTCAAGCGGAAGATCGAACCGGTTTGTGTGTATTCGGGAATGGTCAGCGGTTCTTCGCCGTCCAGCGTGGGAACTTTGATTTCCGCGCCGAGCGCCGCCTGACTGAAAGTCACCGGCACGCTGACGTAAAGGTTATTTCCCTGCCGCTCGAACATCTCGTGTTCTTTGACGTGAATGACGACGTATAAATCGCCGTGACCACCGCCATTGCGACCGGCTTCGCCTTCGCCCGCCAAACGTAATCGCGCGCCTGTGTCCACGCCCGCCGGAATTTTGATTTCAATTTCCTGTTCGTTCTCGACTCGACCTTGCCCGAAACAGGTTTTGCATTTGTTGGCGATCATGCGCCCAGTGCCTCGGCATTGATCGCAAGTGCGGCTGACTGAAAAGAAGCCTTGCTGAAACCGAACCTGCCCCGAACCTGCGCAGCCTGTGCAGGTGACCGGCGATGATCCTGGAGCAGCGCCTGTGCCATTGCAGCTTTCGCAGTTTTCCAAACGCGGAATGGAGATTTTGGTTTTGTGCCCGGCGGCGGCTTGTTTGAGAGTAATTTCCAGATCGTACCGAAGATCGGAGCCACGTTGTGCTCCGCCTCGGCTGCGACGGCCTCCGCCAAACAGGTCGCCGAAAATGTCTCCTAGAATGTCTTCAAAGCCGCCGAAATCGGCGCTCGCCCACGGAGCCGAGGCCGCAGAAGAACCTACACCTGCGTGGCCGAAACGATCGTACCGCGCGCGGTTATCGGGATTCGACAGCACGCCATAAGCCTCGTTCAATTCCTTGAATTTCTCTTCGGCCTCGTGATTGCCGGGGTTTTTGTCAGGATGATGCTGCATCGCCAATTTGCGATAGGCGCTTTTCAATTCCGTATCCGCAGCGTTGCGGCTGACGCCAAGCACTTCGTAATAATCTCGTTTGCTCAAGTTCGATTTCCTCAGTTTTGTTTTTTTTGGTCAGCTTCGTTTTGGGGAAACGAGGTCGGTGAAACCGGGCTGAGTTTCATCCTTCATCCGATGACAATGTCTGGCGATTCTGCCAGGGATTTTTCCAGTAACCGCGCCACATAATTTACCAGGCCAATCATCCGCGCATATTCCATGCGGATCGGCCCGACAACGCCTACGCTGCCGACGATCTGATTTTCATATCCGTAATGCGATGAAATCACTGTGCAGCGGCTCAAACTCGGCAAGCTGTTTTCGGCGCCAATGCGAATCGAAACCGGTTGTTCGGGCGCCCCGCTCAAACATTCGGTCAGGATTTTCACCAGCCGGTTTTTCTCTTCGAACACACGCAACAATTCGCGCAGTCGTTCGACATCGGTAAAATCCGGTTTGGCGACGATGTTCGATGCCCCTTCGACAAAGACTTCGGCGGAATGGTCGTCACTTTCCGTCAATTCGCGGTTGCAGATCATGATCGCGTTTTGCAGCAAGCGGTCGTACAGAGCCTTTTCTTCAGACAGGCGTTTTAACAACTCAGCGCGAATAGCAAGCAGGCTCATGCCGGAAAAGTTGGCGTTGACGTAATTCGCCGTGCGATTCAATTCGTCCTGAGTCAGGTCTTCATCAATCCGCACCAACCGATCCTGCACCAGTCCGGCGCGCGAAACCGTGATGACCAGAATGCGATCATCGCTGAGTCGCACAAAATCTATGTGCTTGATGACGTTGTGAGTGATACCTGGAGAGACAACGATGCCGACGCTTTCCGAAAAATGCGACAGCAGATGCGAAGCGCGAGCCATCATTTGATCACCACCAGCCCAATTCGATTCCGGCGATCCAGAGCGCATTCCGGCCTGAATCGCCGACGCGTCAAATTCGGACAACGACCTTTGCCCCAAAATATGATCTACGTAAAACCGATAGCCTTTTTCGCTCGGAACGCGTCCCGCAGAAGTGTGCGGTTGTTCCAGATACCCGGCATCTTCCAATTCGGAAAACACATTACGAACCGAAGCCGCCGAAATTCCTTCGCGGCTGAGTTTGGAAATCGCGCGCGACCCCACCGGTTCGCCCGTCGCAATGTGTGTTTCAATCAGCAAAGCCAACATTTCGCGGCTTCGCTCATCAAGAATGTCCAAACTGTTTCTGATCATCTTTGCTCAGTAAAATCAGCGTTGAATCCAAAATAGAATCTTTAACAATGGCTTGGAAATTAGCATCGCCCTCAAAATAGTGTCAAGCCAGATACAAATGCTCATCAACCAATTGTAATCTCAAAAAGTTGCGCCCGTTGCTGTCAACAAATCTAAGCTTGACGGCGGCTTCTCATGTTTTCAAGAAAGCAACATCTCTAAATCCTCTCTCCCTAAATTCCGAATCAGAGAATTGTCGGCGCTGATGATCGCATCGGCCAAATCTCGCTTGGTGTTTTGCAGTTCCAGGACTTTTTCCTCAACCGTGCCTTTGGCAATCAGACGATAGGCAAAAACCTGTTGCGTCTGGCCGATGCGATGCGCGCGGTCAATAGCCTGCGCTTCGACCGCCGGGTTCCACCATGGATCGAGCAGAAAGACATACTCAGCGGCAGTCAGATTCAAACCCAGGCCGCCAGCTTTCAAACTGATCAAAAACAGTTTGCAGTCCTCGTCGTTTTGAAACCGTTCGACGCGAGCCTGGCGGTCGCGCGTGCGCCCGTCCAGGTATTCGTAAACGACGCCTTCTGCATCCAGATGTTCTTTCAGAATCGAAAGGAAGCTGGTGAATTGCGAAAAGACCAGCACTTTATGGCCTTCGTCAATGACTTCCAGCAATTGTGGCAAGAGCATATCCAGCTTGGCGCTGGCATCCTTAGACCGCTTGGCGTCAATCAAGCCCGGATGGCAGGCAGCCTGACGCAATCGCAGCAACGCCTCAAGAATCAGAATTTTAGACTTGTTGATGCCTTCGCTTTCGATGCGGCCGAGCAGCGAACTTCGATAATGCTCTTTCAATTCGTCGTAGAGTTTTCGCTGCGCCGGTTCCAATTCGCAAAACAAGGTCTGTTCTAGTTTCGGCGGCAGGTCTTTGGCGACCTGTTCTTTCGTGCGTCGCAAAATGAACGGGCGCAACGCCTGCGAAAGCAGCTTTCGGGTTTCGTCGTCGGGGCTGCGAGCGGCGTTGCCAGTCAGTTTGAACACCGAAGCTGCGCCGAGCATTCCGGGATTCAGAAAATCGAACAGGCTCCACAATTCGCCCAAATGGTTTTCAATAGGAGTACCGCTCAACGCCAGCCGGTGATTCCCTTTCAACAACCGGGCGGCTTTGGAAGAAACAGTGTCGGCATTTTTGATCGCCTGAGCTTCGTCAAGAATGATGTAATCGAATTTTATATCCTTGAATTCGATGGCGTCGTTCCGCAACGTGCCGTAAGTCGTCAAAATCAAATCGTAATCGTTCAACTGCTCAGTCAGATTGCCCCGCTCCTGTCCCGTGTGATCCAGCACGCGCAGCTTCGGCGCGAACTTGGCGGCTTCCTGCTTCCAGTTGAAGACCAGCGATTTAGGCACGACGACCAGTGAAGGAGGGATGGAGGGATGGAGAGATGGAGGGATGGAGGCCACCTCTTTCGAAGATTTCTTTTTCCTAGTTGCCGCTTCTCCCTCTGCCCCCCCCTCTCTCTGTCTCTCTGTCTCTCCTTCCCGCAACTGACGGCGCATTTCCAGCCAGGCCAGCACCTGCACGGTTTTGCCCAATCCCATGCAATCGGCCAGACAGCCGCCAAAATTGAATTTTTCCAGAAAGCTGATCCAACCCAGCCCTTCGCTTTGATATGGGCGCAACTCGCCAATGAACTCCTCAGGCGGTTCAATAGGTTCGATTCCTTCAAAGGTGCGCAACTCTTCGCTGGCATGGGCAAAAGCCTCATCGAAACTGGCTTCGGGTTGTGACATCAGCAGCGCATCCAGCAACCCAAGCTGGGATTTTTTGAACACCAGATGATCGTCTTTGACTTCGCCAAGCCCGGCCAGCAATCCGTATTTGCTCAACCATTCTTCCGGCAACATGCCGTATGTGCCGTCATCTAGTTTGACCAGATTTTCGCCACGCCTCAACGCAGCCAGCAGCGCAGGCAATGGAGCGGTCACGCCATCGCCAAAATCCACTCTGCCGTGAAGTTCGAACCAGTCAATGCCGGAGGTGACATCAATCTTGAACTTGCCGGAACGGCGATAGACCTTGCCTTCGGCTTCGACGTGCCAGCCGGAACCAAGGAGTTCGCGCACCACGCGCGGCAATTTGCTTGGCGTCAATTCCCAATGAGGAATCGGATCGTAGGTATTGGCCTTGACCGGTCGCCAACCGAACCCGCGCAACGTTTCGGCAGCGCGTTGTTCGTAGTCAGCATTGCGCAGCAGAAAGCGTCGGTCTTCAGGCTGATAAATTCCTCGACTGCGGTCGTAACTTTCGACAGTCGAACCGTCGTAATCGAAAGATAATTCGCCACGGAGCTTCTGCGGTCCCCAGTAATTTTTCTCCGGCTCCTTGATTGTCAGCCGTGGACGCGGAGCCCCCAGCGTCTCTTCGTAAGTCAGGCCTTCCGGCAAATCCAAGCGAGGTAGTTGCGGAGACTTCAGAATTTCGCCGAGCATTTCGTCCTTTTGCGAATCGGGAACCGAGATGATTCCCTGTCGTCGCATCAACGAAACCCAGTTGAAAGCTCCCCGTGCGTCAAATCGCGCAACACGGTCGCGTGTGAAAAACAATCCTTCTTCGATCATCAACACCGGAGCAGACAGCTCAACGCGCTCTTCGCCGCGTCGTAGCGAACCGACAATGATATTTTGCCCGGCTTGCTTGCCCGGACGAACTTCCAGCCAGAATTCGTAAGGTTCGCCTTCGTCGAATTCAAACGGCAGCAGAACATCGCCAAACTCAGGCAGACTCAGTCGTCCGCGCCCGGTTCGGGCAATCACGGGAATCACCAAACCCGGCAACAAACCGGAAATCTGATAAGCGTTCGGAATCGAATCGTAGCCGAGGTTGCTGTACCCCGGTTGTCCAATATCTTTGCCGCCCGAAAGCAAGGTCAGAATTTCGCGGTCGGCATCATCAGGCAATCTGGCAATTGCACTTCGCGGGATTCGCTGAGACTTGGGACGCGACCATTCGCCGTCTTTCCGGCGGTCGCGGAAATAAATTTCCAATACCAGACCGCTCTGCGAATGCAGCGTGGAATAAACATCCACAACGTAAAGCAATTCGCGGCTCTCCGGCCATTCGACAATTTGAGGCGAAGGAATTTCTCTGGCTTGCAGTCCTAACGAAGCCAACTGTTCGCGCCAGCTTCCTGGTTTGCGCGGCGGAGCCTGTGTGAGAGTTTGGGAAGAAGACAGAAGGGCTTTTTTGGCTGCCAGATACGAATCTTCTTCTTCGGTTTCCTCGTCCATCCATTCCCCGTCATCATCTTCGTCGCTCTCCTCGTCGCTGAAATAATCATAAGAACCTTCTTCAGGGTCTTCCAAAATTAGCGTCAGCCGTCCGGCGCCGCCCGAACCGCCTTTCAGGTAATTTTCAGCATCGGCGAACAACAGCGCCGCCCATAGGTGTTTGCACAATCCGCTGGATTCGTAATGCGGACATGAGCAACGAACGCTGATTTCGTTGCCTTCGCGCCACAGGCGGACATTGTATTTTGAGCTTCCCTGAACTTCGGCTTCCAGATTCATCGGAGAGCCGTTTTTGAGTCGGACTTTGCCTTGTCGGTAATACTCGTTTCCGCGAGAACGAATCTCGGCTGAAAATTCTCCGGCAAGCTGCAAGATAAGTGACATCCACCAAACTCCTTCGAAACGATGATTTTCGCAACGAAGCATTTTACTCCGCGCTCGAAGGAAAAAGTACCACCCGGCCAAAAAAACTTTGGCCAGCGATTTTCAATGGTAAAGGTCAGGATTTGGCGGGAGGTTCGGCGGCAAACTTCTTTCGATCTTTTTCAAGCCACGTTTCCAGATCGGCACGGGCTTTTTCCAATTCATCCTGATTGATCAATCCGCGCCGTAGTGCTTCAAAATACGCTCGCGTTCGGATATTGAACGCCAGTTTGTCATAACCTTCATCAGGCGTGCCCGCGGCATCGGCGACCATCAACTTTTCGTAAAGCGTCGTCAACCGGCTTTCGACGCCGCGCAAACTCAGACGGCATTTGCGCGCTATGGCCCAGTTCGACAACCCCAGAGTGAGGTAATACAAGGCTTCGGCTTCAAAGTCAGTCAGCAGCGGCTGAGTGAACGCATCTTTGAAATTCGGATCGATCATATCAGCGCCGTCTTCCAGAACGGCGGCGACAAATCGCAAAAACCGTTTTTCGGGATTGTTCTTGTCAATGAATCCATAGGCTGGAGGCGGCTGAACCGAGCGAACGATCTTGCGAATTTCGTTGATGTAAATTTCGTGCGGAAATTGCGTCCAGAAAATGATTCGCGCTTCAGGAAAACTTTTCCAAATGGCTTTGGCGGCTTTGACGCCTGACAAACTCGGCATCTGAATATCCAACACGCAAAGCTGCGGACGTTCAGCCAGCGCCAGCTTGATGACCGTTTCTCCGTCAGCGGCTTCCAGAATCGGCGCGTAGCCGCCGAACTCGCGCTCCAACAATTCACGCAGGTATGCGCGTTGAGCCACATTGTCTTCCGCAATCAAAATAGCCATACCGTGATCATATTCGTAGCGCGAATTTGCGGCAACGTGGGACGCCACAATGCAGGTCTATTCGTTCTCAAAAGATTTTCGCCAAAACCCAGAGAAAGCCAAAGGACAGCGACTGTAGACCAAACCCAAGACAATCAAAAAACATAAGCCGCCAAATGCCAAAACCAGAGTACGTCGCACCTCGCTTGAAGCTGTCAGGCTTATACAAGAACAAATTTCATTTTTTTAGAGCCTCGACCTAGCTAGTGTTATCACCTTACTTACTCAAAACCCGCAGTGTCAGCAGCCCAAGTCCTAAATCAAAATCTACTTTCGTTGAGGCTGCCATTTTGGATGGTGTCCTTCAGTAAGAGCTTTGGGAAAGCCTTGTGTGTCAGCAACGACGACGCGGCTGCCGTCGTCGTAAACCAGCAAGTTGCCATCGGAAGTCCAGCCGTTCGGAACGTTGACCATCATATCAATCGAAAGCTGGAGCTGCGGGCCGCCAAACGCTTCCACCAAAAACAACCGGCCTGAATACAAGCCAATTTCCGAACTGTACTGAATCGGATTGAACAGGATGTAGCGTCCATCCGCTGACCATGTCGCTTCCATAATGCGGCGTCCGCCTTCGACTTCGGCAGAAGCCTCAAACCCGCCAAGCTGATAAAGATTCGACACCTGAATGCGCGCGCCAGTTTCCAAGCTGGCGACGAACAGTTCTTCTCCGGCACCGACAATGTCTTTGAACAAAACCCAGTTGGCGTCAGGCGAAACCGACATCTCTCCAATCATTTTGATGACCGGCGGGCGCAACGGAATCAATTCATTGAACTGGTCAATCGTCAATTCGCGCGCTTCGTGTTGGCCTATGGTCACCGCATACAACCGATTGAACAGGTTGACGTCAACCGCATTGATGACAAACGTGCTGCCGTCGCGCGACAGTTCCAGACGATCAATCGTCACGCCCGGCGGAACCGTCAGTTCGCCTGCGCTGGCGATATTTCCATTGGCAACAATCACTTCGTAAAACTTCAACCCGACGACGTAATACACTCGGCTGCCGTCCAAAGACCAGACAAAATCCTGAATCGTCTGCCCTTCGCTGGAAACGGCCAGCACTCGTTCGTCGGTTCCGTCGCTGCGAATTGCCCACAAATCTCCGTCTTTCAAATACGCGACAAATGGTTTCGGCTTGGGAGTCGGCGTGGGCGTCGGCGAAGTGGCAGCTTGTTTTTGTGTCGAATGTTTCGGGCCGCAGGCTGAAAGCAGTAAGGCCGTGACGCAGAAAAGCAGAATTAAGATATTGCGGCAGTAAAACTTCATCAACTCTTCGTGGGGGGACTGAAACTCAGCAGTAGGCAATCATCTTGGATGACTAACCGGGAAAGTTCAAGCGGTGAAAATCTTATCGCAGCGCCGGTTGTGAGATTCCAAAACCATCTTGTAAAATTGCGCCGATTTTTCCCGGTCGAGTTTCCGCTCTCGACATCAAACAATCACCCCTCAATTTCCAAAAAGTGAGATCAAACTATGAAGCTATATTCCTTGCTTGGCCGTGCGTTCTTGCTGTTGGCAAGTGCCTGCCTGGCAATCGCCTGTTCGAAGCTGGCAACGAGTTCGCCTTCTTCAACGAATTCGGCAGTTGTGGCGACACCCGCTACTGCGGCGGCTGTCCCGTCTCCTACTCAAAACCCTGAAGACCTGATGCCTCGCATTCGTCCCGAAGAAGCCAAAAAACTGGTGGACGAAGGCAAAGCAGTCATTGTTGACGTTCGCGGAACTGAAGCCTACAAGCTGTCGCACATCAAAGGTTCAATTGATTATGTGCTGAGCAAAATCGAAGCCGGCGACTTCAGCGGTCTTCCCAAAGACAAACGCATCATTACCTACTGCACCTGACCGTCCGAACACACAAGCGCCCGTGCGGCGTACTTGCTCGAACAAACGACTGAATTCAAAGGAACTGGTTTCGCGTTGTTGGGCGGATTGAACGCCTGGGAGGCAGCCGGTTACGAAATCGTCAAAGCCCCGCCTTCTCCAACTCCTGCTCCGGCTCCACCCAAAAAGAAATAACCCGATCATCATTTTGACGATCACCGGAAAGAAAAAGGCTTTGCAGTGAAATTTCGCTGCAAAGCCTTTTTCTTTCCGGTGATTTCTTCAAGAACTTACTTTTTGACAAAAGTGCGTTTGCTGATTATTTCGCCATTCGGTCCGTTGAACTGCAATTCGATGGTCAACGTTTTGCCATCGGCTGACAATGCCCATTTGCGTTTCATGGTTGTGCTGACTTCGCCGTCTGGCGTTTCTATTTTTGCGTCTTCATTGATTTCGATGCCGTTTCCATCAGCGCTCCATTTGGCTGTTCGATTGCCTTTGCCGGTCGCCCCTCCGCCCAATCGCGGAGTGAAACTTTCCGCCACGCCATTCAACGTGTAGCTGTCTTGAACAGTTTGTCGTTGCTCGCCTGTAATTAAAGTGGTTTCGAGCGACAGCTTTTCGCCTTCCTGTGTCACAACCATCGTCTGTTCCATCTCCGGCGGCAAGCCTTCGCTTTTGCTTTTGTCCATAATCCACGTTCCGCTGAAGTTTACTTTCGACGCCGCATTGGCAATCGCAAAAATCATCAGCAACAGCATTGAAGCTGTGACCAGGTTTCTGAGTTTCATCGTATTCCCTCCACTTTGATTGGTTGTTGAATTTGCCCGGACGTTACTTCCCCGCCCAGGCCAGACCGTCCGGGACTGGCGTGATTAGTTCAAAAACAGACGGCACAGGCATCTTAGCACGCAGTCAATTCAGCCCAACGCTTCTACTCCCTTTGAACAGCCATTTCCGACGCGCGATTCACACGACAATTTATTGGTTTCAAAACGGCTGAAAGGTATTACAGTCAGCAGGAACAAACGCGCTGAAGGAACAAACTCTTGACAACCAATCAGCCAGCCGTCAGGCTTCGCGCTTCTCGTAACCGACTACTTCAACTCACTTGGAATCATTTATGGCTACTCCTTTAACGCGCGTCGAAATTGTCCAAAACCGATTCAACGATTACCTGACAACCGCTCAACCCGCCGCCCGAAAACTTTCGCTGGACGACAAACTGCACCCGGACGCTTCACTGACGGTCAAACAAGCTCTTGAACTGTTTGAAGACCAGGTCATCAGCCGATTGTTGGACGTTGCCGCGCGCGAGCTGAAAAGATGCAACGAAGGTTTTTACACCATCGGCAGCGCCGGACACGAAAACAACGCCGTAGTCGGAGCGCTGCTGCGATTGAATGATCCCTGCTTTCTGCATTACCGATCCGGCGGATTGATGGCTGCGCGTTCGCGCAAAGCGGGCGTGGATATGATCTTCGATACCTTGCTGTCGTTTTGCGCGTCCAAAGACGATCCGATTTCCGAAGGCCGTCACAAAGTCTGGGGCAGCCGCACAATGTGGGTTCCGCCGCAAACCAGCACCATCGCTTCGCACTTGCCGAAAGCCGCCGGGTTGGCGTTTTCGCTGCGAGCGGCACGCAGAACTGGCAAAGCCGAGCAGTTGAGTGATGATTCCATCGCGCTTTGTTCGTTTGGCGACGCTTCGGCCAATCACGCGACAGCGCTCGCCGGGATCAACTCCGCGCGGTACGCAATTCGCCGAGGCGGCACGGCTCCGGTGATTTTCCTTTGCGAAGACAACGGCATAGGCATTTCCGTTTCGACGCCGAACAACTGGATTCACGATTCTTTCTGCAATCAGCCGCATCTGCATTACTTCGAAGCCAAAGGCGAATTGGATGAAGTCTTCGACACGGTCAGTCAAGCGATCACGACTTGTCGGCAGTTGCGCCAGCCTGTGTTTTTGCATCTGCACACAACCCGATTGTGGGGACACGCCGGAACCGATGTCGAAACGACGTATCGAACTCTGGCCGAAATCGAAGCCGAAGAAGCCAAAGATCCGCTGCTGGTCAACACCCGGCGTTTGATCGAAACCGGCACAGCCACGCCCGCTGAACTTCAAGCCATTGTTGCCGACGTGCAATCGCGCATAAACGAAGCGATGGAAGAAGCCATTCGCCGTCCGAAGCTGACCACCGTCGCCGAAATCATCGCGCCGCTTGCGCCTTATGACGAAGCCGCAATCCGAGCGACGGCTTCAATCCAGGCCACCGCCGAAGCCCGCGCCAAATTGTTCGACAACGCATTGCCGGAAAAGACCGCGACGCCGACCAAACGAACGATGGGCGCTCACATCAACTCTGCGCTGGCGGATGAAATGCTGCGCTTTCCCGAAGTTCAGGCGTTCGGCGAAGACGTTGGCAAAAAAGGCGGCGTGTATTACGTGACCGCCGGGCTGCAAAAGAAATTCGGCATCGGACGTTGTTTCGACACGCTGCTGGACGAAACGACGATTCTGGGCACGGCGCAAGGCGCAGCAATGATCGGGATGATGCCAATTCCTGAAATTCAATACCTGGCTTATTTGCACAACGCGCTGGATCAAATTCGCGGTGAAGCCTGTTCGCTGCAATTCTTTTCGTCAGGCAAGTTTTCAAACCCTATGGTTGTCCGAGTGCAAGGGCTGGCTTATCAAAAAGGCTTCGGCGGGCATTTCCACAACGACAATTCGATTGGCGCTTTGCGAGACATTCCCGGCTTGTTGCTGGCCACGCCTTCACGCGGAGACGATGCCGCACGAATGCTGCGCGGGCTTATCGCCACGGCCAAAGCCTGCGGTCGCGTCGGAGTCTTTCTGGAACCAATCGCGCTTTATCACGAAAAAGATTTGTACGCGGACGGCGACGGTTTGTGGCTGAGCGATTACCCTGCGCCGAATGGTGAAGACGCTATGCTGCTTCCCGGCGAAGTCGGCGTCTACAACTCCGAAGCGACCGATGCGCTGATTGTCAGTTACGCGAATGGGTTGCGGCTGAGTTTGCGCGCGGCAAAACGGCTGAAAGACGAACAAGACATCAACGCCCGCGTGCTGGATTTGCGCTGGCTGAATCCGCTGCCGATGGAAGCGGTCAAACGCCACGCCGATGAATGCGGACAAGTGATCGTCGCTGACGAATGCCGAGCCACCGGCGGAGGCATCGCTGACGCGGTTATCGCTTCTCTGACCGAAAGCGGTTTCGAAGGCCGAATGAATTCGGTTCGCGCCGTGGATTCGTATGTGCCGTTAGCTGCCGCAGCGAATCTGGTGCTGATGTCCGAACAACTGATTGTCGAGGCAGTCAAAGGGGTAATTTAACTCGGTTAGTGATAATCGCTCAGCTTGGCAAGTTTAAGCGCTTTTCGCGTGAGCAGTCAGGCACTCGTGCGAACAGAAAGTCTGGGCAGATTTGCGCGATGAAACTGTCAGGGCGTCGCGCGGAGACACGAATGCTCCGCAGGAAACGCAGCGCACCATATCGGCGCTGGGAGTCATCTTCCCGCCGAATTGATCGCGCATGGTTTTGACTTCTTTGACAGTGGCTTTCAGGTTAGCCCCCAACCGCAAGATGGCTTTCAGCACGTACACAACAAAGCCGAAAGCCAGAAGGATCAACACCGCTCGAAAAATGAATCCCAATTCCTGCCTCCGGGGTTATTTGGGTGTATTGGGGTCTTTTGGGCCGTGGTCAAGCGTGGTTTTGTTTCCTCCGCCAACACCCGCTTGAGCGGCTTTCAAATCTTCGCGCGCCCGGCTGATGATTTGTGGAGTCAGACTGCCGCTGGCTTCCACACGACTGAGCAGTTTTTCCGCTTCGGCCAGATTGGTTTTCGATTCCAGATAAATCGTGAACAGCAACATTTCCAAGCGAGGATTGTTTGGCTCAAGTTCCAGCGACCGCTTGGCGGCGATGATCGCTTCTGGAAATTGGCTTTTCATCGAATGCACCAGCGCCAAGCCGTGCAATACCCGCGAATCTTTCGGATTAGCTTTCTGGGCTTGCACCAAAAACTCCATCGCTTCGTCCGGGCGACTGATCTGAATGAACTGGTCGGCGGCATCCAACTGCGTTTCGACATCGTTCGGATTGGCTTTGGCCTTATCAATCATCGCCTTGACTTCGTTCAGCATCTGATTGCGCTGTTCGGGAGTCAGATTTGCCCCATCCCCTGCGGGCAGTTGCCCGGCAGCTTGCGCAACCGATTGGCGCAGCGATTCGCCAGCCAGACGACGATATTGCCAGTTGGCGAGTTTGAAACCTCCAGCCAGACCAAGCACTAACCCGATAATGGCAAGCGATAAGTTTGTTCGTAAAAATGCGTATTTCATTGGGCGATCAAAATCTGAGTTGATGAGTTGTTGAGTCGTGCAGGCAACCTGTAAGCCGAATTTTGTTCCCGCGTCATAATGACGCGAGAGGCAATCATTCATCTGGGCGACGCATTGCTGCGCCGCTCGTGCGACCTACCCGGAAACGTTCCGCCGAAGCGAAGTGAGCCGGACAAGCTTCATGACGTTTCTCTATTTGGCCTTGCACCGCAGGGGGTTTGCCTAGCCGAACGTGTCGCCACGTCCGCTGGTGAAGCCTTTACCTCACCGTTTCACCATCGCCCGGCGAGCGGAGCGCGCAATCCCAAATTTCAAACTTGAAATTCCGCGCTCCGCTCGCTTAGGGCTGTCTGTTCTCTGTTGCACTTTTCCGTCGGATCGCTCCGCCTGGCCGTTAGCCAGCCTGCTGTCCTGTGGTGTTCGGACTTTCCTCCCACGCCTTGCTTGAATTCAGCATTGCACAATGAATTCAAGCCAAGCGTGGGCGATTGCCCGGTCATCTGCACGACTCGAAGGCGAGTATAGCACGCGAGAAAAACTCGGCAAGAAGCGAAGGAAATTGACGCCGCTCTGGAAATTTTTGTTGAACACAAACTTGCGATCAAACGAGAAGGCCGAGAAAAAAATTGGCGGGACCCGCCCCACAACGAGTCCCGCCTTCTGTAGAAGCAAACATTCCCAGTGACGTTTGCTTCTTGACAGAAACCGGTTGCGATAATTCGAGGCGAAGAAACACTCAACCGGTTCGAATCGTCACAAAAATCATCGCCTATCAATTGCCTACAAAAGGAAATGCGACCTCAACTCTTACAAACACAACATACCGTTCACTCCGACGACTGGCCATACGTAAAACTACGCGTTTTGCGCCAAAAACGAAAAAACGGGACTCGCGCAAGAAGTGCAAGTCCCGTTTCAATCAAACAAACTTTAGCTTCAACAATCACTGATCCAACGGCAGGATTCCTCGTTTCAAAGCAAATCGAATCAAATCAGCGTTGGTCTGCAAACCAAGTTTTCGCATCAGATTGGCTCGATGTCCTTCGGCTGTGCGCGGACTGATGAATAACCGATTGGCAATTTCCGCACTGGTTTTACCTTCGGCGACCAATTGCAAAACTTCGCGCTCGCGCGTCGTCAGCAGTTCATAAGGATCGCTCGGCGCAGATTCCAGTTTCTGCATATACAGTTCCAGCGCACGTTCGGAAAGCGGCGGGCTGAGATAACGATTTCCGCTGATGACTTCCTTGACCGCCTGGATCAGGTCTGAAGCTTCAGAATCCTTGAGCACATAACCGAGCGCGCCATTCTTGAACGCCTCGATTACATACGCATCATTGGTGTACATGGAAAGAATAATGATTCTGGTATTCGGCAAACTGCGGCTGACTTGTCGCGCGACTTCCAAACCATTCAAGCCCGGCATCATAACGTCGGTAATCAAAACATCCGGCTTCAGTCGCTCAGCCAACCGAACAGCTTCAATCCCATCACTTGCTTCACCAACCAATCGAAAATGCGGCTCGCTTTGCAAAAGTGCGCGTAACCCCTGGCGAACGATGTTGTGGTCATCGGCAAGCAAGATATTTGGCATTCCACTGCTCCTTCCCATTGCCCCATCCAAGGCAGTTCGACTTCAAGCGGTATCTCTTACTCCAGCGGCAACAAAGCACTGATGATTGTTCCATTGCCAATGGCAGATTCAATTTCCAATGACCCTCCAAGCAATTGTGCGCGCTCTCTCATCCCAGCCAAACCGCTTGACCGACCGGCAGCCAATGATGATTGTACGTCGAATCCATTGCCTTCATCCACGACTTGTAGATGCAGACTTTCAGCATCTGCCGAAGCGCTGACTTTCACCCGGTTTATTCCAGCGTGCCTGGCGACATTCGTCAACGCTTCCTGCACTATTCTGTAAGCTGCGGTTTCGATCTCTGGCTTCAAGCGCTGGTACTCAATTCCGGTGTGCGTCAGTTTCACTGCAACACCTGTTTGAGAAGTGTATCGTTCAAAATGCCACAAAAGTGCATGCAACAATCCAAGATCGTCCAGCATGGCAGGTCTCAAATCCAGCGACAGATCGCGGACGTGCCCCATCAACTCATTCACCAACGCCTGGGCTTTATGGCAATGCTCGCCGAGCTTTTCGACAGGAAGGCGCGAAGCCATTTCAATAACCAGCTTCAACCCTGTCAACAATTGACCGATTTCATCGTGAAGTTCACGAGCGATATTTCGCCGCTCACTTTCCTGAACTTCGACCAATCGGTGAGAAAGCCGCCTCAATTCGTCTTCCGCCCGACGACGCACAGCAATCTGTTCCGTCAGTTTGGCATTCGTCTCCGATAACTCCTGAGTTCGCTCAATGACTCTCTGTTCCAGTTCATCATGCGCTCGTCGCAATGCTTCTTCGCTTCGTTTGCGCTCGACAGCATAACGCATGGACTTTGTCAGTAATTGGCTTGAAATTGCCCCTTTGAAAAGATAGTCCTGCGCTCCCAACTGAATCGCTTTCAAAGCCAGCGACTCATCCCCTGTTGCCGTTAAAGGAATAATCGCGACCTTCGGCGAATGCCTCTGTAGCGTCAAAAACGTGTCCAGCCCTTCACTGTCAGGCAAGCCAAAATCCAGTAGAACCAGATCGAAATTGTCGTTATTCAAACTCGACAAACCATCTCTTAAATTTGCACCCCATTTAACCTCGAAGACATCTGAGTCATGGCCAACCAGCGCTTTGACAATTTCAGCCGAGGCAGCGTCGTCCTCTACCAAAAGAACTTTGATTGGCTTGTCATCCATTGACCCGAATACCTCTTTGGATAAATACCGAAAGCAAATCTGTACCCGGCGGCAAACAAAAATAGTAACAGCCAGTGCTGAAAATAAGCACTGGCTGTTTAACCTTGTACTAAATTGACGTTTTACAGGGAAATTACCCCTGAGGCTTGGCCGCCGCCGCCGCTTCTTCTTTTAATTTCTGAGCAGCATCAGCTTCTTTCTTCTTTTCCAAAGCAGACGCATCATCTGTTATCTTCTTGGCAAGCGCCTCTATTTCTTTACGCTTCGGCTCTTCTTTTGTCATCATTTGCTTTTGACGATAGAGAAGACTTCTGTAATACATTGCCTGAACATATTCCGGGTCTACTTGAAGAGACTTATCAATGAATTCGAGTCCTTTGGCAATGTACTCTTCGGTTTTTTGCCTATCAGCTTGTGCCGCCGGGTAATCCATGTTCCTGTAATGGAAAGGGTCCTGAGAACTTTTCTCCTGATACCTGTCCGTTTGAACTTTGGCGGCCTCCCAATACTTGACGGCAACAGTGTAATAGGTTGTCGCTTTCAAATCCTTGGTGGCACAATCTCCTTCAGTGCGCTTGAGAATCCATTCACGCCAATTATCCGGCTCATTGAGGTCTTCATAGATGCTGGCAATGTAGAGAAGTGCGTTATCCGTGTTGCGGCAGTTGTTGGTGGTCAAGTCCAATGCTTTTTTGTACATCTGCAATGCTTCGTTAGCCACCTTCTTTCGCTCATCTCCTGATAGGCTTTTGTAGTCTTTAACCAAAGTAGCACCATAGAAAAGATGTGCAATCGCACTTGAATCATCCCAACTCAGCGCATCTTTGAAAAACTGCTGAGCTTCTCTGGTCTTGCCTTGGTTATAGGAAATCGCTCCCTGATTGAGCTTGTCTTTAGCAATCACCTTCTTGGTGTAGTCACACCCAGAATTCAGCATTGCCAACACAACAACGGCTGACGCGCCAATGATAGTAGAAAAATTACGGGAAACTCTCATAGGTTTTAGGAATTCTCCCTGAACAGATTTTGCCCTGGGGTAAGCTGAAACGTTATATGCTGTTCAGCAGACTTTCAACAACGCAAACTTGATTAGGTCAAGTGTACGAAATTACTGATCCAACCCTTCAATTTGAAGTCCAATGGGTTGTCCACCTGCCTGTTTCACAACGTCAATGACTTTGACAACCTCACCATAATGAATCGTTCGCGGCCCCTTGATAAAAACAGCCTTTCGGTCAGACGGACGGCCGTTCAGTGCAGCAAACAACCTATCCTGAAGGGCGGTAAGGTCATTCAACTCCTCAGTGTTTAGCTTGTAAGTTCCCCCAGTTTTACTAAGCGTAACCAACAAACTTAGCGGATCCGGCGGAGTGTCCTGTTGGTTCTCAGGCGGCTTCTCTGGAATTTTAGCTTCAAATTGATGAGGTTTTTGTGGGCTGATAACCATAAAAATGATCAGCAGCACGAGCAAAACGTCAATAAGCGGTGTGACGTTAATGTATGGAACAGCATCATTACTAACATGCCTGCTCTCATTTTCACTCGTAGCCATAACGAAATCTCCTTAAATAATTGAACCGTATAATAATCAGAAAACTACTATTCGTCTGCCTTCTTCTTTTCGGATACCAAACCAAGCTGTTCAAAACCAGCTTCACGAATCATGTTGATGAGATCAACTACGTCGCCGTACTGAACATTGACGCTCCCCTTGATATAAACCACCTGAGGATCGCTGGGCTTCAACCCTTTCATCCTTGCGGTCAATTTTTCTATCAAGTTTTCTTTTCTGACTAAATCCCGACCGAGGTAATACACTCCATCACTCGGAATCGAAACAACGATCGCAGTATCTTTCGTTATGTTCTGATCTTCCAAGGGGTCCTTACCTCGAGGAAGGGTCACCGAAACTCCAGACTGCAACAACGGCGTAATGACCATGAAGATAATCAACAACACCAACATGATGTCCACCATCGGAGTCACGTTAATATCGCAGTTGAGATTCCCTCCACTGGCACCGCCTCCACCTGTTCCACCGCCCATTCCCATATAGATAACCTCCTAACCAAAGACTTGCGCTCAGATAGCTGAAGCAAATCGTTAACCAGTAACAAAATCTTATGGCTCCAATTCAGGTTGAAGACATTTCATTAGTCCTCAACCTGACCTGGATAGCAACAACTTTGAAAGGACTGGCCGCGTTATTTGTTTGGCAAAAGACTATTTTTTGCCGCGCTGTTTGAGGAAATAATCCAGCAATTCTGCGGATGAGTTGTCCATTTCCACAACAAAGTTATCTACTTTACTGGTGAAGTAGTTGAACAACCACACGGCAGGAACCGCCACAAACAAACCAAACGCCGTGGTGAAAAGTGCTTCTGCGATACCACCCGCCACAGCCGAAATACCGGAGGATTCTGCGGAGCGCATTCCCTGAAACGCGGTGATAATTCCAAACACAGTGCCAAACAAGCCGACGAACGGAGCCGTCGAACCGATGGTTGCCAGACCTGAGAGTCCTCTCTTGAATTCGGCAATCTTGATCGCCGACGCTCTTTGCTGAGCACGCTTAGAAGCGTCAACGATGTCTCCCGAAATGTCATTCGACAATTGATGCGCGCGAAATTCCTGCAACCCAGCGTTTACAACCATTGCCAGGTGACTCTTTTTGTACTTATCCGAAAGAGAGATCGCTTCATCAATCTTCTGGCTCTTCAAGGAATTGGCCACTTTGGGAGCGAATTCCCTGGATTGATTCTTCGCGGCGCTGAAAGTCAGATAGCGTTCAACCATGATGGCAATAGACCAGATGGACATAATCAACAAGATTATGTTGACCGCAATGGGAATAGGACCCATTGCTCTGATCATACCCATGATTGTAAAGTCTACGGCTGATGCTTCACCCCCTTCGGCCAAAACAAGGGCGAATGAATTAACTGCCAACCAAATTTGGCTAAGCAAAATCGTCATGATGTCGAAAACCTCCAATAGTGGTTGCTGAAAAATTGAACAAACTTATGCTATTTGCTCAGTCACTTGAACCAAGCGAGGCTCGCAAATTAGCATTGGAAACATGCAGTTTTACCTGCATTGGACACGTCTACCAGGGAAAAGTTCCCAAACAAACGTGGAAGAACTCTAGCTATTGCAATGTAAAGTTGAAAGTCAAAACACCTTGAACTTTGACAGGAACACCTGAAAGTTCGGTCGGCTTGAATACCCATTGCCTTGCGGCCTGAACTGCGGCATCACGCAACAATGGGTGACCGCTCACAACTTGAGCGTCAATCACACGACCATCTTCTGAAATGGTAACTTGAACCTGTACAGCACCGGCTGCGCGGGCGGCTTTCGCGATTGGCGGGTAAGCCGGAGCGGGTTTCTTGATCGCGCTTCCCTGCAAGACACCACCTGAAACGTTAATCTTCTTTGGGATAGGCGTCGCATCAGGTGTTGGCTTGGGTGGTGGAGGTGGCGGAGGTGGCGGCGCGTCATCACCCTTGGAACCTACAACTCCACCAGGAACCCCACCAGTGACACCACCGGGTACTCCACCAGGAACTCCCTGAGAAACAGCCGCTACTACAGGTTTTGATTGGACTGTTGTCGGATCCGGGATTTTCTCAGGTGGTTTTATGGGCGCAGAAAAGGTTGTCACTTCAGGAATGTTGCGGACCACTACCTGCTGTGCTGCAGGCGGAGGCGCTGCAGGTGGCGGTGGTGGCGCGAGCATTGATGAAACATCAAGCGCATCAACTAAATTCGGATTCATCCAAACAATTGTGCCGACAGCCACACTAACCAACCCAACGACATAAATCAGGGTCGTCACGAGCATAAACTTGCCGGTGCGTGCATTATCTTGGCCGTGTTTAGACGATTCAACTAAACTATCGAACATGGCTTTAAGCCCTCCATTGACATCTTTGCCGACAGGTCAAATAAAAACCAAGCTTCGAAAAGTACCAAATCTGGCCATATTGATGAACTGATAATTGCAATCAATCATCTATTCATCAATCGGTACAAGTGAAGCTCGTTGATTCGTAATCAACGACACTCTTATATTGAAGTACAAAGTTTTTGTTTATTGATTGAGACGATCTGCCTCAAAACCGAGACCACTGACCAGCGAATAGCTTGAAACCCGAAACCGGCTTCACACACTTGGGAGTTGAACAAGAGCAGTCTTGGGAAAAAACCGCGCCCAGTTCATTGTTCCTCTTACAAGTGACCAATTGAACCTGTTTGTTCTGCGTTGATAAGTGACAACCTTGAATAAATCGAATTTTGACGGGTCAGCAACGATGCGGAGTCTACTATCTGGGTAAACATTCGTCAAGACGTGTTACCCAATTTTGTTTTACCAAATTGCCGCTTCGTTTTTCTTGGTTGTCAAACTCATTTCTTCGAAGAACACCTGCTAAAAAGACTAGCTGCTGAGAAACACAACAGACGATCTTACTTGCTTACTTCCCTTTCCTGCGCAACTTTCGTGGCGATGTAGAAACTCCAGCAGCGCTCAGCATCTGAGGCGTCACTCCCGCAGAGGAAGTGGTCAACGAATCGTTGCTGTCGGCAGTGGAAGTGGTGGTACGAGTTGGGCCAACCACCTTTTCAGTTCTCTTTTTGGCTCTCCATCTTTCCCACCAAAGCATGAACGGGCTGGCGATAAACATGGAGGAATATGTACCAATCAGAATTCCGATGAACAAACACCAGGAAAAGCTCCTCAACACTTCTCCGCCAAAAATCAACATCGCGCAAACGGTCAAGAAAGTCAGTCCCGAAGTCATGATGGTACGGGACAACGTTTGGTTAAGCGCATCGTTCGCCAGTTTTTCAAGCCCTTCCCGACGTTTTGTCTTCATCATTTCGCGCATACGATCAAAAATCACGATCGTGTCATTCATCGAATACCCAACCAACGTCAATAACGCAGCGACAACCGTCAAATTGATTTCCCACTGCATGATTGAAAAGATTCCGAGCGTAACCAACACATCATGCACTACAGCGATGACTGCCCCAATTCCAAACCCCCAGGATTTGAACCGAAAAGCCACAAACGCCAACATGGCTAGACAGGAAACCAGCGTCACAATAATCGCACTGTTCCGTAAATCAGCACCAACTTGCGGGCTGACGGCTTCTGCACTTTTGACAGCAGCAAATCCGGCAAAAAATTCCTTATCGATGGTTTCGCCAATCTGTGGCGGAACACCATTGATGTTTTTGATTTCACTCAGGTCGGCAATCAACCCGGCTCTCGTTTTTTCACGATAATCAATAATGGACTGAGCCGCTTCCTGTGCGCTTTGCTGGTCCAGTTTGGCCTTCTCAATCAGCGCAGACTTCAGGTCGTCGCTGCCAATCGTGTTGATGTCAACCTTGTCCTGAGTTGAGGCGTCATTGAAGGTTGCCAGTGCGGCCAGAATTTTCCGTTTTCCAATATCTGCGTCACTCAAAGCCTTGGCGGCGGTTTCGGACTGACCTTGCTGGCGTTCAACCTGAACCAAGTTCGGAAGGCGAACGAGAATTTCGTTCTTCGGAGCCTGACCAATTTCATCCGTAACAGGCTGAATGATTATTTTAGGACCTTCGATGCCCTGCTTTTCCAAAGCCAGACGCAAGTTATTGAGATCAGGGGCAGATTTGAATTTGACCGTCGCCAACGTTCCACCGGCAAAATCAACCCCCATATTGAATGGAGAGGTGTGATCTTTACCATCAAAAGCGCGATAAAGTACTGAAACCAATCCGGCCAGGATCAATAACCAGGACAAACCGATGAAAATCTTTTTTTTGCTCAGGAAGTCGTAATTTGCGTTCTTAAAAATTTCGATCATAACTTTGCCAAATTTAAATGCTTATCGTTTCAGATTTGCGTCCACCGCGGTTCAACACCCACCAGAACATGGTGCGCGAGACATACACCGCCGTAAACAGGTTGGCGAGCAAACCAATGGTCAGCGTCACAGCAAATCCTCTGACAGGTCCAGTTCCGAAAATATAGAGGAAAGCAGCCGAAACGATGGTCGTGACATGTGTATCAATGATTGTGACGAATGCTTTGTCAAATCCGTTGCTGACGGCAGAACTGACTATCTTACCGGCTCGTAACTCCTCACGTATGCGCTCGAAAATCAGCACGTTCGAGTCCACCGCCATACCAATCGTCAGAATCACTCCAGCGATACCTGGCAGTGTCAAAGTAGCCCCAAAAAGAGCCATTCCTGCCAACATGATAACGAGGTTGAGAACAAGGGCTACTACAGCATTCACTCCAGAAAGCCGGTAGTAAAGCAGCATCGTCAGAATAACCAACCCCAAACCCACCAGAGATGCAACAACTCCCTGCCGAATTGAATCCGCTCCAAGCGACGGGCCGACGGTTCGTTCTTCAATGTAAGTGACTTTGGCCGGCAATGCGCCTGATCGCAGCACCAACCCCAAATCTTCAGCTTGCTGCTGCGTGAAGTTTCCTTCGATCTGACCGCTGTCGGTGATTTTATTTCGGACTACTGCAACACTGCGAATTTCGTTGTTCAGCACCACAGCCAGATAATTGTTAATGTTGTTTTCCGTCCAGGAACCGAATTTTTCAGAACCGCCTGGCTTCAACGAAAAAGCGACATAAAAGCCAAAACCTTGCTGATTGGGAACGCCGCGAGCTTCGCGCAAATCGCCGCCGTCAATCACCGGCAATTTATCAACAACATAAAATCCGGTGTCCAAAGTGCCGTCGGCCTGTTTTTCTTTATAAGGCAGCACCTCTTTTGTCGCGTCACCTGCCAAAGAGGCGCTTGCTTCTTCGATGGTGGCAAATCTCTGTCCATTGGCGGCTCTGATTTCCAGGCGGGCATCCGTTTTTAGCAGCTCCTTCACGCGCTCAGGGTTATCCACCCCAGGCATTTGCAGCAGGATTTGATGATCCTCTTCCCTGCCGCGAAGCTGCACGGTCGGTTCGGCAACACCGAATTGATTGATGCGCTGTTCGATAATGGCTTTGGCTTGTTCGGTGGCGTCTTTACGAATCTGATTGGCGTAACGATTGGTCAGCCTGAAAGTCACCGACGAAGGATTGTCGCTGGAAGAATAATCCCAGCCGTCTTCTGGCATGAAAGTGAAGAACTTTTCCCTGATTTTGTCATGGTCGGCTGGATTGGGGTTTTCAACTACGATCAACCCAGGCGCGGCAGCCTTGATGTCAGTGTATTGAATGCTGTCCTTTTTCAGGTCGTCTTTCCCTTTTTGGACATTGTTGTTGGTCATCGCAGTGATGGCCTCATCCGCCTGTACCTGCATCACCAAATGTGTCCCGCCTTTAAGGTCAAGTCCAAGACGGATATTTTCCCCAAGGTTCTGTTTAAGCTTTGCGGGCGCAAAAAAGTCACTGGCGCTTTTGGCATAACCCTTTGGCTTGTTCCAGGGACCCAACAAGATGACCAGACAGCCAATCGTGACAATTGCGATAATGATTCCACGAGTACGAAGATTCTTATTCATAAGACCGTAATGCGTCGCAGGCCATGGAATTCAAGCCTTTGACCAATCAGATTTGAGTTCAGACTTGTTCAGCTTTTCTGCTCAGGATTTTCCTGAAGCCCGGAAATCGCAGTTCGCGCAACTTCAATACGGACGTTTTCGGCAATTTTCAACTGAACCGTGCGTTTGTCTTCTCGCACGCTGATGATCTGTCCGTAAATTCCGCCACTGGTAACAACCTTATCCCCAGCTTTCAGATTATTGAGCATATCATCTACGGCTCGCTGCCGTTTGCGCTGTGGAACGATAATCAAAAAATAGAAAAGCACGAAGACCAGAACCATCGGAATCAACATTCCGAATGCGCTGCCTCCTTGCTGAAAAACCAGAAACAAGGCGAACTGTTGTGACATGACCAGGGCGGGCTTCAACCTTCTTTGAAAGATGTTTGTCTCGCGGTGAAGTTTATCACCTCAGATTTGGCGAGACGCGGCGTGCTCATTCTTCGTTTGAACTGCTTCTGTATTTGTTCAGGAAGCTTGTGCGAAAGGAAGTGAACTCACCGAGCGCGATACTTTGCCGTATGGATCGCATGCTGTCAAGATAGAAGGCCAGATTGTGAACCGAGCAAAGCGTTGATGCCAATATCTCTCCGCAATTCCACAAATGACGGATATAAGCGCGCGAATAACGGCGACAAACCATGCAACCGCAGTCTTCATCGAGCGGCATTGAATCAGAAGCAAACCGAGCATTGCGAATGTTCAACTTGCCTCGCGAAGTAAACACCTGGCCATTGCGCGCATTCCGCGTCGGCATGACACAATCGAACATATCCACCCCACGAGCCACGCATTCAATCAAATCTTCCGGTGTGCCGACGCCCATCAAATAACGAGGCTTGTCCACCGGAAGCTGCGGGGCAATGAATTCCGTAATGTCATACATCTGCGACTTCTCTTCTCCGACGCTCAATCCGCCAATGGCATAACCCTCAAAACCGATTTCGACCAACTGCTCCAAACTTTGGCGGCGCAAATCGGGATAAACGCTTCCCTGATTGATGCCAAAAAGCGAGCTTGGGAGCGCAGGCGTCTCGCCTGCGGTTTTCAACCGATCAAACTCTGTCCGTGAACGTTTTGCCCAGCGCGAAGTCAGTTCCAGCGAATCCTTTGCCTGCTTTTCGGTCGCCGGAAACGGCGTGCATTCGTCAAAGCACATCACGATGTCTGAGCCAAGCGCATGTTGAATCTGCATGGAAACTTCTGGTGAAAGAAACTGCTTCGATCCGTCCAGGTGCGAACGAAACTCTACGCCGTCTTCCCGAATTTTCCGCAATTCGCCGAGGCTGAAGACCTGAAAGCCGCCGCTGTCAGTCAAAATCGAACGCGGCCAGGAAATGAACTTGTGCAATCCGCCAAGCTGGCGAATCGTCTCATGGCCGGGTCGCAAAAACAGATGATAGGTGTTGCCGAGAATGATCCGCGCGTCTAGCTGTTCCAGCATTTCCTGCGTCAGCGCCTTGACCGTTCCGGCAGTGCCAACCGGCATGAAAACCGGTGTTTCAATCTCGCTGTGAGCCGTTTTGATTCGCCCAGCGCGCGCCTGAGTTTGATCGTCTCGATGCTCAACCGTGAAAATAAGTGAGCCAGTCATTCCGAAACTCATTTGGATTTTCTCTGCCCGCCTTTTTGTTTGACTCGAATCGGCGTGGCGAAAAAGTCGAAGTTTTCGCGCAGCCGGTTGATCAAATACCGCTCATAAGAAAAGTGAAACGGTTTCGAGCTGTTGGTGAACAGCACAAACGTCGGCGGGCGAATGCCGGCTTGAGTGATGTATTTGACCTTCAGTGGACGTTTAGCCGAACTCAAGCCTTTCGGCTGTTCCAGGTATTCGGCGTAAAACTGGTTCAGTTCCGCCGTCGGAATTCTCAGGTTGCGTGCGGCATTGGCTTTGGCAATCAGTTCCGGCAAACGAACGACTCGCTGGCCGGTCAGCGCAGAAATGGTGATGATCGGCGCGTAATCCAGAAATTTCATTGCGTCGCGGATTTTTTCTTCAGTGCGGTAAACCGTGTTGGTGTCTTTTTCAATCGCGTCCCATTTGTTGACCAGTACGATCAGCGAACGCCCGGATTCATGAGCGTACCCGGCGATGTTCGCGTCCAGAGCCGTCACGCCTTCAATGGCGTCAATCACCATCAGCACCACGTCGGCGCGTTCGATGTGTTTGCGAGCCATGACGACCGACAGTTTTTCAGCCATTTCGTTGGTTTTGCCTTTGCGACGGATTCCGGCGGTGTCCACGAACCGAAGTTTGATCGGATTTCCGGCTTCGTCTTTGGTTTCAAATACGCTGTCCACGGCGTCGCGCGTCGTTCCCGGAATTGGCGAAACAATGACACGTTCCTGGCCAAGCAGTTTGTTAATCAACGACGATTTGCCGACATTCGGGCGTCCAATGATGGCGACGTTGATTTCGTCGTTTTTCTCTTTGCGAAATTCGACGACGGGCAGACGTTCAATAATCGCGTCCAGCAAATCTCCAAGGCCTGCGCCGTGTTCCGCCGAAACCGGAAAGACTTCGTCGTAGCCGAATTGATGGAATTCCGCCGCGTGATCTCCAACGCGAGTGGTATCTGACTTGTTGGCGACGATGAAAACTGGTTTGTTCAGCGTTCGCATCATTTTTGCCAGCTCTTCATCCAGCGAAGTCATACCTTCGCGCACGTCCACGATGAACAGTAGCAAACTGGCTTCGCCAATCGCAGCCTGAGCCTGTTTGAAAATGTTGGCTGGAATGATGGCTTCGTCGTCAGGAACAATTCCCCCAGTGTCCACGACTTTGAACATGCGATTTTGCCATTCGGCTTGACCGTAGATGCGGTCGCGGGTGATGCCAGGCAAATCGCCGACAATTGAACGGCGCGAACCGACCAACCGGTTGAATAGCGTGGATTTTCCCACGTTGGGGCGACCGATAATGGCCACCAGCGGGACTGACAGTTCTTCCTGCTCTTCTGATTCCGCCGCCAGCAATTCGCCGTCTGAATTTTGTGACACTTCTTGCTCCATAATCGAAACCGATGATACTTCTGCACAAACAATGAAACCGAAACTAAGTTTTGAAAGTCCAGTAGCATAGAGAAAGACATAGAGGCTGACAACTGATCCCTTTTCTGTTCAGCCGAAATGAAGCAAAACGGATTTAGAAGAACAAGGAGACGTTAAATGAAGAAACTGATTATTGGCCTGGCTGTTGGATTAACGCTGACCGCCTCGTTGGCAGCGTCAGCCTTCGGCCAGGATGCCAAAGCCAAAGCCGAAGAAATTCTCAAACAAGCGCGTGCCGCCATCGGCAGCGAATCGAAATTCAAAGGGCTGCAAACCTTGTCGGCGCAAGGAACCGCCCGTAACACGTTTGGGCAAATGCAGGTCGAAAGCGAACTGGAACTGGAATTTTCGATGCCTGACAAAGTTCGTATCTCCAACATTTCTCCACAAGGCACTCGAATCCGGGCTTACAACGCAGGCACGATCTGGAGTGATTTCATTCCGGGAGTCGGTGGCGGCGGTTTTGGCGGTCCCGGCGGTGGGCGTGGCAATGTCTTTATGGGTGGCGGACCAGGCGGTCCCGGCGGAGCCAACAACCCCATGGCGACTTATATGCAGACCCAGCAGCGCCGCGAATATATTCAAATCCTGATGGCATGGTTTCTGGCTCCTCCGGCTGGAACCACATTCACCTTCGTCGGCGAAGCTCCTGGACCGGAAGGCTCGAAGTTGAATGTGATTGACGCCAAAACTTCTGACGGCATCACCACGCGGCTTTATTTCAACCAGGAAAATCATCAACTGATCGGTTTGAGCTACAAGGCCAAAAGCCTGCGAATGGGCATGGGCAACCGTGGCCCCGGTCAGGGTGGTCAGGGTGGTCAAGGTGGTCAAGGCCGACAAGGTCAGCCCGGCGCTCAGGGAGGTCAAGGCGGTCAGCAAGGACAACGCCGCGAACCTACGCCGGAAGAACTCGCTCAGCGCGAACAGCGGATGAAAGAAATGGCGGAAGCGTTCGAGAAATCGCCTGATGTGGATTACCGCTGGGCGTTCAGCGATTACAAAAGCGTCGGCGGATTGAACCTGCCGCATCGTCTGACCAAGATCGAAGCTGGCACGCCCAATGAAGAATGGGAAATCAGCAAATACAAGGTCAATCCCAAACTGGCTCCGGATCGGTTCGAGAAGAAAGAAAAACCGCAAACTCCCGCAAACTAAATCTGGACAGAGAAACGCCGGAATAAAAGGCGTCCCAAATCAAAACCGCAAAGAGTTTCAAGCTCTTTGCGGTTTTTGTTTTCTGCGGTTGGTGTGTCAGAAACCGGCATGATCCGATCATTTCAGCCGTGGCACGTGAACCGTGAACGGCACGGTGATGATTTTGTCTTTGCGCTGGAACTGCGACCAAATGCGGTAATTACCCGGACGCGGAAAAAATGTGTCGAACACTACATCGGGTTTACACGGCAACTTGGCGCGCTCTTCCTCGCTCAGTTCTTCTGGAATCATCTCGGTCGGATGCGAATGCAGATAATCCGTCGCGTCTTCGCTGAGAATCAGCGTGTGTCCCCAGGCTCCCAGATAAGGTTTCAAATCATCCACCGGCTGGCCAGTTTTTTCGTCAACCAAGTGATAATGCAACTCAGCCGGTTTGCCTGAAAACGGTTCTGCCGGATCGAATTTCAATTCAAACCGTGTTCCATCCACCACTTTGACCAGTTTGTCGCCAACCGGTTTATCGGGAACCAGTTGAGCAAACGACGACAACAGATCGCCTTTGAAACCGGCTGTCACCAGATTGTGATGCGTCACCTGTGGCGTGCCGCCATCAGGGAAAAAGTCGCAGAAGATTTTGTAATACCCGGCTTTCGGCAAGTCGGTCACAATCGTAAAGCTGCCGTCCGGCTGTTTGTCCGGGTGGATATGCTGAAACTCTTCGAAGTTCTGGCTGACGACAAATAAATGAAACGGCATGTCGTGCAGGATGTTGAACTGCTTGACCTGCTTGCCAGTCGAAGGATGAAAGACCGTGAATCGGAACTTCGCTTTTTGCCCGGCTCGCGGAGGCGACGGAGCAGTTTGAATCCGGACGACAAAATCGCTGGCTTCGGGCGGAGCCGCTTTGACCAGTTTCATTTTGCACTTCGGACAACTTTCCGGCTTGTTGGACACCACGTCCGGGTGCATCGGGCAAACGTAAAAACTGTCGCTGCTGAGCGTCCCGGCTTTGGTCGCCACCAGCTTCATATTGCACTTCTGACAATTGCCCGGCACTTTGGAACTGACGTCGGGGTGCATCGGGCAAACATAGATAATCTGTTCCGGCGGTTGCGGGTCTTGCCCAAATGCCGAAAATCCAAACGAGGCAAACGCGAATCCGCCTGCCAAAAACCGCCTTCGATCACTTTTCATAACAACCTCGAACAACTCACGATTTCGCTACTGTGCGCAGCCACTGCTGCAATTTATCCATATCTTTCGCTACAGTGCGCGCGCCAGCAAATAGTACAGCGGCCAAAAGCAGCGAAACAACCGGCGCGACATAAAAGGCGCTGTGCAATCCAATGGCGCGGAAAGATTCCGCCATCGTCGTAGATCCGGCATCCGTCATCGCCTGTTTGGCGAAATGATCGCTCAAGTTGCCAAGAATCTTTGCGCCAAAGGCTCCGCCCAGCAGATACATCGCAAAAAAGTACAAAGCCATAGCCGTGCCGCGCAGCCCTGGTTCGACTACGTCCTGCACCACAGGATAAACAGCCACGTAATACACGTAGATCAACATCCAGCCGATGCCCATCAAAATCATAAAGCTGGTGAGCGAACCTTTGGGACGTTCCAGCGCCAGATAAATACATGGCGTGGAAATCAACAGCGCCCAGGCAGACAAAAGCATTCGCCCGTTGGCGCTCTTTCTGCGAACCCAGTCGGCTGCCAGACCGCCTCCCAACAACCCAACCACACCGACCACGCCGAGCACCAGGGCGGAAACGTATCCGGCTTTGGCCACGTCCAGCCCATGGTAACGCCCCAGATAAAGCGGCATAAACGAATTGACGGCGTAAGCGTTAAAGTTGTGCAGCGCGCCTGACAGAATGATCCACCACATGGTCGGAATGCTCAGCACGCGGCGATACGGTTCCCAGCCTTTGTGATCCTGCTGTTCGATTTTTATGGCTTCGGTGGCGCCGCGTTTCGGCTCTTTGATGAAAAATGCCAACCCAGCCAGCATCAATCCCGGAATCGCCGCGATCAACAACGTCATTCGCCAGCCGTAATTTTTGGCGATCACTCCGCCGAAGGCGTTGCTCAGCGTAATCCCAATCGGCAATCCGAGCATGAATATGGCCGTTGCGCGCGCGCGTTTGTTGGCCGGATACAAATCACCGATCAGAGAATTTCCCGCAGGTGAACAACTAGCTTCGCCGACGCCGACGAACATTCGCGCAACAAACAACGAAGCATAATTCCACGCCGCCGCGCCAGCCGCCGTGAACAAACTCCAGGCCGCCACGCCAATGCTCAGAATTCGAGTCCGATTGCCGCGATCCGCCCAACGTCCCAACGGAACACCCACCGCTGCGTAAATCAGCGTAAATGCCATGGCCATGTTTCCGAAATCGGAATCGGTCAACTTGAATTCGTCAATGATCGGTTTGCCGACGGAAGCCGCAATCTGCCGGTCAAAAAAATTCATGGTGTTGATGGCGAATAACACTGTCAGCGCATACCAGGCTTGTTTCTCTGTCGTTTGATTTTTTTCCATGGTGCTTTTAGTTGTTGGTGGACGGTGATTGGCAAGAGCTAAGCAACCGATTACCGACAATCAGATCACTACTTGCCTTTGAAATTCGGTTTCCGTTTTTCGAGAAAAGCAGAAACCCCTTCTTTGAAATCTTCGGAATGGAAACAGTCGCCTTGATTGACGGCTTCGAAATCCAGTGCCGCGGCAAGATTGGATTGAGCGGAGACATTCAACGCTGCTTTGATTTTCGCCAGCGCAAGGCCTGGCGACGCGACCAACTTGCGAGCCAATTCATCAACCGCGTCATCCAGCTTGTCTACAGGAATGACGCGGTTGATCATTCCCATTTCCAACGCCTGTTGGGACGAAATCGGCTCACCGAGAGCCATCAATTCGAACGCGCGGCAATAACCGACTGCGCGCGGCAAAAAATAGGTTCCGCCGCCATCGGGCATCAAGCCGATTTTGACGAACACCTGGCCGAAAAAAGCTTGATCCGAAGCGACGATGAAATCCGCCGCCAGCGCGTAATTGCAACCGACTCCGGCGGCATGGCCGTGAACGCGCGCGATGATCGGTTTCGGCAAATCGCGCATCGCCTGAATGCCTGGATTGACTCCGGCCCGCAAACTGGCCGTCACATCCTGCGTGGCTTCTCCACTGCCAAATCCCTGCACATCCGCTCCGGCGCAAAACGCATCTCCCTCGCCAGTCATGACGATGACTTTGGTTTCGTCCGTGGCGGAGCGTTTGATTTCGTCGCCGATGAATTTGAAGGCATCAAAATCCAGTGCGTTGCGACGTTTGGGATTGTTGAAGGTAATCCGCTTGACGCCGTTTTCCAGCGAGACCAGCACTTTGTCTGACACTGCCGACTCTCCTTGTCTATTGAATTGTGTTGAAGAAAAAGGTGGAACGAAAAGCGCGCGCATTCTGGCTTAGCGGGCTGAGTTTTACAACCAAATGCCGGAAGGATGAATATACGGCAAAAAGAACTGATTGATTCCGATTTTATTGATCTGTCTTCTGGAACAACCACGTGCGGAACAGACGGCACAGGGGCTTGTGTAAACCTCCGCAGCTTGAGAGCGAATACTGATGAATCGAAACAACAACGACATAACAAATCAAACCGTGTTGCCTTGCCCTGACCTGGCTGAAGCCATAGAGTTTTTCACCCATCGGCTGGGCTTTCGGTTGGAAATGATCGTTCCGGCGGACGCTCCACGCGCAGCAGTGGTGTCTGGACACGGAATTAGTCTGCGGTTGGAATCGTATGAATCGGAGAAGCCGACATCACGCGAGGCTGAAGGACCGTTCATCAGTAGAATGAACTCCGACTGGCACGTTGGCCGCGCCGGGATGCAATACCGCGACTTGATTCCAGGCAGACTGGGCGGGAGTTTTATCGCGTCGCACATTCGCATTCCCGAAGGCGGCGAAGTCCCTGATTACGTTCATTATCACAACGTGCGCTTCCAGATGATTTACTGCAAGGCGGGTTGGGTGCGCGTGGTCTACGAAGACCAGGGTGAACCGTTCGTGTTGCAAGCAGGCGATTGCACGTTGCAGCCGCCTGGAATTCGCCATCGCGTGCTGGAATCGTCTGCCGGATTGGAAGTCATAGAAATCGGCAGCCCGGCAGTTCACGAAACGTTTGTCGAACACGAATTGTCGCTTCCTACAGGTCGCGTGTTGCCAGAACGATTGTTCGACATGCAAAGATTCGTGCGCCATATTGCCAGCGAAGCCCAGTGGATAATTTCGCCAATTGCCGGTTGTGAAATGCGCGATACTGGAATTGCGATGGCGACAAACGGGCTGGCTTCGGCGCGCGTGCATCGTTTTTTGACGAAGGCTTCGGCCAGCAGGCATCGGCACGACGGCGAGTTTTTGTTTCTGTTTGTGCTGAATGGCGAGCTTGGATTCAGCAGCAAGGATGGGAAGCAGCAATTGTTCGCGGGCGACGGTTGCGTTGTTCCGCCTGGGTTGGAATTTTCGTTGGAGGCAGGCGCCGGGCTTGAGTTGTTGGAAGTGAGCTTGCCAGCAATAACCTGAAACCGCGGAGACGCAGAGCATTGCTAAGATTACGCAGGCGTCTTCTTTTTATCTCTGCGCTTGCTTTGCGTTCTCTGCGACTCTGCGGTGAAAAAGAAATTTCAACTCTTTTTACTCTTCAACGAAGAAGACGGGCACAACGATTCCAGCGAACATTCGCCGCAATTCGGTTTGCGAGCTTTGCAGACGCGGCGACCGTGCCAGATCAGCCGATGCGAAAAATCAATCCATTCCTTTTTCGGCAACAACTCCATCAAATCCTGTTCGATCTTTTCGGCGTCCTTTTGTTTCGTCAATCCGAGCAGTTGCGTCAGTCTAGCCACATGCGTATCAACGACTACTCCGGTGGGAATGCCAAAGGCCGTCCCCAAAACGACGTTGGCGGTTTTGCGCCCTACTCCTGCAAGCTGCGTCAGTTCTTCGAGCGTTTGCGGCAGTTCGCCATTGTGTTTTTCAAGCAGCAACCGGGCCGTCGTTTGAATGGATTTTGCCTTGTTCCTGAAGAAATTGACTGAGCTGATGTCTTTTTCCAACTCAACAGGGTCGGCCTTGGCGTAATCGGCCACTGTGGGATACTTGCGGAACAGTGTTGAAGTCACGATATTGACTCGTTCGTCAGTGCATTGAGCTGACAAAATCGTGGCGATCAGCAATTCAACCGGGTTTGAATGATTCAACGCGCAGGTGGCGTCCGGGTAGGTTTTCTTCAACGCGCGGACGATTTGCTGTGCGCGAGTTTTAAGTTGCTCTTTAGTTTCTTTCATTTGGTCGAAATGTTGTCGGCGTTTTTACGGATTGTGATGGAATTCGATCTTATGGCAGCCTACCAAGGCGGTCAAACCATCGAAAAATAAGGTTGTTCCCATTGAGAGAAGATTAATTACAAAGTTGAAGCATGATTTCTTGACGATGAGTATAATGCGCTCGTTTCAAAGCAAAGTAATTATAACAACTTATGACTTTGTATTCGGCCAACAGGATTGCCTGTCAAATTTGACGGCGTAAAATGTTCGAGCAGAAATTCGGTTCAATGAAAATTCAGAAGAGTTTTCTGTAAGGAGATTTAGCAATGAGATTTTCGGAGAAATCGCTCACTGGTTGCGGGGTTGCAATGAGTTTTCTGTTGCTTGCAGCCCCTGTGTTCGCCCAACCCAGTTCGCAGAAACCTTCCGCCAAACCATCCAACGCAAAAGTCCAGCCGCTTGACGAAAAAGAAAATCCCGAAATGATAGGCAAGCGGAACATCAACAAGCACCAGATCAACTTTTATTCGATAGACAAGGAAGTCGGCATCGGACGCCAGTTTGCGCAGGAAGTGGATCGTTCCGCCAAACTGGTCGAAGACCCGATCATCGTCGAATACATCAACAAAGTTGGCCAGAATCTTGTGCTGCATTCCGACGCAAAAGTCCCGTTCACGATCAAGGTGATTGACGCTGATGAAGTGAACGCTTTTGCGTTGCCGGGCGGGTTCTTTTATGTGAACAAGGGGTTGATTCTGGCGGCGGACAACGAAGCCGAATTGGCCGGCCCGATGGCTCACGAAATCGCGCACGTCGCCGCTCGCCACGGAGTCGAGCAGGCGTCGAAGGGCGAAATAGTCAATTGGAGCACTTTGCCTTTGATTTTCGTCGGCGGCTGGGGCGGTTTTGGCGCGCGGCAGGCAGCCAGCATTTTCATCCCGGTAGGCTTCCTGAAATTCTCGCGCAATGCCGAATACGAAGCCGATATGCTGGGCGTGCAGTATCTGTGGGCGACAGGCTATGACCCGCACGCAATGGCGACCTTCTTCGAAAAACTACAGGCGCAAGAAAAGAAGAAACCGGGCACGATGAACAAAATCTTCAGCACGCATCCGGTGGTCGGCGAACGAATTGAAAGAGTGAATGCGTTGATCGCGCGCTTCCCGGAACGCAGCGAGTACACTATCAACACGTCTGAATTCCAACAGGTCAAAAATCGCCTGATTTCGTTGACCAATGCTCGCGCCACAGGCGGACGCGCCGGAGCTTCGGAAGCGGACAGCAAACGCCCGACTTTGAAACGTCGCCAACCTGGCGCTCCTGGTGAAGGCGACGGCAGCACGACCGGAACGGAATCCGCCGACCCCAAAGAGCGTCCAACGCTTCGCAAAAGCGGCGAAAAACCGCCGGGAAATTGATGGTGTAAATCAATCCGATTTTCATTCAAGCCTCTGTTTGTTGACACAATCAGAGGCTTGAATTTTTTATCAAGAAACCAATCCACAGTTCAGTGCGCCGCCAGTCGTTTGTCAATTTCCGTGCGAAGAATTTCAGCCGTCAATGTTTCGGAATCCAGCAACTGCCCATTGATGAACAAGGTCGGAGTTCCAGTCACTCCAAGAGCTTCGCCACGTCGCATATCAGAGGCGACGACAGATTTCACCGCCACGCCGTCAAAATCCTTTTCGAATTGTTCAACGTCCAGTTGCAACTGCAACGCGAAGTTCCGAAGAATCCGTTTGAAATCGGTGGCGTCTTTCCATAAATCCTGGCTTTCATAAAGCAGGTTGTGCATTTCCCAGTATTTGCCCTGCATTTTGGCTGCCACCGCCGCCTGCGAAGCCGCCAGCGCGTTGGGGTGAATTCGTGTCAGCGGAAAATTGTAGAAATCCAGCCGCACCTGGTTGCCATATTTTTCCTTGATCTTTTTCAGTTCCGGATGCAGCGCGCCGCAGGGCGGGCACTGGTAATCGCCGAATTCCGACAACACAACCACTTTGCCGGATTGTCCGTTCGACGGACTCGATTCCGGCGTCGGCATGTAAGTTTGTGTTTGTGGTTTTGAAGAGCTGAACAACCAGTAACCGGCAACGATGGCCAGGCCAAACACGACGCCGATGATGATAAACGGGAGATTGCGTTTCATTCCGATTCGATCCTTTGAAGTTTGTAAAAAAAGAGTCAGGAAAATTTCAGTTGCCGTCAGCAGCGGCAATTTTGGTCTTGTCAATTTTGTTCCAATCAGGCGGTTCGACGCCCAACAGGTGATGGACAAAAAAATCGTAACGCCGTTTGTCGCCGTAAGCTCCGCCTGATGTGTGTCCCGCGCCGGGCAGCATCAGAAAATCAAAACTCTTGTCGGCTTTAATCAGCGCATTGACGACCTGCATGGTAGAAGCAGGATCAACGTTGGTGTCCAGTTCGCCCAGAATCAAAAGCAACTTGCCCTGCAACCGATGAGCGTTGTCCACATTTGAAGCCGCTGCGTATTCAGGTCCCAACGGCCAGCCCATCCATTGTTCGTTCCACCAAATTTTGTCCATTCGATTGTCGTGGCAGCCGCAGGATGAGACGCAGACTTTGTAAAATTCCGGGTGAAAGAGCAAGCCGCCAAGAGAGCTTTGGCCGCCCGCCGAAGTGCCGTAAATGCCAACGCGGGTGATGTCGTAATAGCGATATTTCGCCGCAACCGCCTTGTGCCACAAGATTCGATCCGGGAACCCGGCGTCGCCCAGATTTTTCCAGGCGACATCGTGAAAAGCTTTGGAGCGATTGGAAGTCCCCATTCCATCAATCTGCACGACAATGAATCCAAGTTCTGCCAGCGCCTGCATCTGGTTGTAAGCGGCAAATGATTTGGGCACGAAAGAACTGTGCGGCCCGGCGTAGATGTTTTCTATGACCGGATATTTTTTCAGCGGATCGAAATTCGATGGGCGATAAATCACCCCCCAAATGTCTGTTTTGCCGTCGCGTCCAAGCGCAGTGAAAACTTCAGGCGCGCGCCAACCGGTTTTGACCAGTTCCTGAATGTCGCCGCGTTCGACTTCGGCCAACAGCTTTTTATCGGCGCAGGTTCGCAGTTCGGAAATGGTCGGCAAATCCACGCGCGACCACGAATCCACGTAATACTTCATGTCCGCGGAAAACGTCACAGTGTGATTGGCGTCGGCTTCGGTCAGCGCCATCAAACCGCTGCCATCGAAATTGATTCTGTAGTAATGAACGAAATACGGGTCTTTGCCCGGATACATTCCGCTGGCTTGAAACCATATTTGGCGATTTTCTTCGTCCACCTTTTCCACGCCGCGAACCACCCATTGCCCTTTGGTGATCTGGTTTTTGACCTGACCGGTTGCGCCGTCCATCAGGTAAAGATGATTCCAGCCGTCGCGTTCGGACATCCAGATGACTTCCCTGCCATCGGCCAGATCGAAGCGATATTTCTTGCTGGAATAAGTGAAGAAGGTTTTCGGCTCTTCGCTGATGACCGAACGCGCTTTGCCGTCGGCGGCGTTCACTTCGATGATGCGATAAACCTGATGGCCGCGCTGGTTGTATTCAAAAGTGAAAGCGCGATTGTCCTTGCGCCATTCGATTCGCGTCAGATTGTATGGGTTCGGAAACAGCGCTTCGTCCACAGTCATCTGCTTTTTTGATTCGATGTGAAACAGCACGGGCTGCGGCTGATCCAGCGCGTCCCCCGGTTTGGCGTAATCCATCGAATGATATTTCGGCTGCACCTGGTCGGCGGGCGAAGATTCCACATATTGAATCTTTCGGTGATAGCCCGGACGCACACGGTACACGGCGATCATTTTTGAATCAGGCGACCAGACCAGCGAAGCCAGCGCGTAATAATTCCCTTCGGAACCGTCGAAGCTCAGCGCAGCGCCTTCGCGTTTGCCTTTGGGACGCACCCAGACATTGAAATTGTTGATCCAGGCCTCCCACTTCCCATCCGGCGACGCCTTCGCATCGGTTCGCGGAAAGTTGTAGCGCGTTGCTGGCAAGCCCGTGCTGAAGGTGATTCCGCCGCGGCGTTCTTCCTGCGGCAATTTTTTGAGCGAATAATCCGCCAACTCGCACCGCCATCGAGCGTCACCGGCGCTGAATTCAAAACTTTTTTCGTCGTTGGCAAAAGTGATTTGTTGAAACGGCAATTTCAGCGCGGAGTATTTTTCTCCTGTCGCTGTCGAAAGCGCAGTCGCCAGCCGTTCGTGATCGAAGGCCGGACGTTTGGCCAGCGTTTCCGCATCAACCAAAACAAATTCGTTACCGCCAACAACGGATTTTCGATACCAGAACCGGCTGGTTTTTCCGATCCAGTTGGCGCGATCTGGCAAATTGACGGCTTTGCCCTGCACCTTGTCTCGCAATGCGAAAGCGCGTTCGTAATCGGCCAGCGCGCCTTGCGAAACCGCAGTCGCGCTCAGCAACGAAACCATCAAAACCAGAGATGAAATGCGAATCGAAAGCATGAGCTTCATGAATGATTCCTCCGATTGGGTTGGGTGAACTTCAACTCGCCAGTTTGACGACGACACGAGCAAAGGTTTCGGCATAACGAGCGACGACAGCGGCATCAACAGCGTTTGGCCAGCGATCTTCGGGATGATGGAACAACGGACTGCCCGGACAAAGCAGCGACAGATACCGCCCGCCGCCGCGATGAATGTTGCCGGCTTCGCCAAATGGAACAACGCCGCGTTGAGCTTTGTCGTTGATGGCGATGTTTGCCTGTGTCAGCGCGGCGACAGCCAGCGATTCCAGTTCGTCATCCGCAGCCTGAATGCGATTTGTCGCGCCAATCGCGCCGATGTTCGCGCCGTAATGAATCCAGATGTGAGCCTGTTTGACCAATTGAGGCCGGTGTTCGATGAACGTTTCCAATCCCAGATGCCCCAGTTCGTGGCCGCTGGACGCGACGAAAATCGCCGGGCGAACGGGTTTGGCTGCGACCAACGCCCGCATTGTTTCCAGCCAGCAAACCAATCCGCCGCCGCGTTCGCTGGTCGAATGCCACCATCCGCTGCGCGGAGTCATCACTACCAGCGGAGCAAGTTTCGAGTTCCTGCCATTGATTGTGGCGACGACGTTGAATGCCTGAGTGCGAGTTCGTTTTACCTGCGCTACCACTTTTACCGTCGTTCCAGCCTGCGCCTGCTGTTTCAGCCATTCGCTGTGTTCGCTGCTGACCTGCAAAGTCGGCGCGCCGAACGGAGTTTTGAACCACGCTCCATTGATAGGGCACAAACCCGGACGCGCGCCTTTAGTCAAAACGATCAACGAATGATGACGGCTTGCGCGGCGCATTTGTTCGTAATTCGGCGTGTATTCGGCGCTCGGCGGCAATTCGATCAAACCGATTTCGGCGTCGCTGCCAAACATTCCCAGCCGTCCGATGTTGCCGGTCGCGTCTGTAAACGTGGCGTCGAACAAAGGCAATCCTGCGATTCGTTTTCCGCCGAGTTCGGCGTAACAATCCAGCGGATCAATGCGGTCAAAAGTGAATGATTCCGATTGCAAACGCGCGCCGAGTGCTTTGGCCTGTGCCGACAGCCAGTCAGCGGATTGCCTGTCGCCTGCCGTGCCGGTGCGATGAATTCCATGCGCGTCGTATTGTTTGATCCAGTTTGCTGCGCGGTCAGTCGCCGCGTCGCTGCTCGCAACCAGCGCAGGCTGCGCCAGACAACTCGCTGTGGCCAGTGTGGCCGCTGTGGAATGCAGCAAAAAATCCCTGCGGGTTTGTTTCATTGTCTTTGCCATAGAAACCGTGAAGTGGAGAGTTCGGCCCACAAGATGCAATTAGTTCCGTTTGGAATCAAGTCTGACAAGGCCGGGAATTGCATCTTGACAGCCTGAAGCTCGCTGATTACTTTGGCGCTCGTTTGTTGTCACTGGCATCGGAAACCGCGACAAACAGTATGAGGCGAATTTGCCAAGGCGAATCTGAAACGACTCGATTGTGACAAGCTATCGAGCAAGGATTTTCAGGCTTTTTCATTTTCCGTTTTCCGTTTTCGATTTGTCATTTGTCATTGCCTGAGCAGCGAACCAGCCTCTTTCTTATCCCCAAAAAATTCTGCAATTCAAGTTGAAATCTTTTCGCCGTGAAGGTAACGGCGCGCTGCAGCGATTGTTGCGCTGTGGCGTTGGTGATGTTCAGGAGCAGGTATGCCCTTTTCTCTCCGCGCGTTGATGACCCAATTTTTCCGATCCCATCGTCTGTGGTTTCTGCTGACGGCAGTTGTCTTGTTTGCGCTTGGTCAATGGCTGGCAGTCGGAATGGCTCAGCAGAAATCCCGTTCCACAGTTCAGCGCAAAAGTTCCGCTGGCAAACCCGGCCCGAAAAGCAAAACAGCTTCTCCGTCAAGAACGACAACTGCTCAGCAGCAGATCAACGCCGACGGTTCGATCACCGGGTCGCCTTGGTTTGGCGAACCCGGCGTTGCCGAAACCACCGCTGAAATCATGGAGCGCGAGGCGTCTTTCAGAGCAAGGGGAATTACCTCAATTCGCCAGTCTGAAAAAAAATCCAAACGCGAATCCGAAAATGAAGGCGAAGGCGTAGACCGCGAACATCTGCCACAGAACCCAGATGCTTTGCCGGGCGCGCAATGGCCACCAGTAAGTGAAGGGGGCAACGGGGGAGGGGGTGATGGGGTGATACGGAGAAGTGGCGAATCAAATTTCGATGCCCCATCACCCCCTCATCCCTTCACCCCTTCACCCCTTCACTCTTTCACGCCCTCGCCGAGCCTCGCGTTCACTGGCGCGACGTTGGCGGATACCAGCGCATTTCCGCCCGATGCGATGGGAGCAGTCGGGCCGACGCAGTTTTTGATGGCTGTCAACGGGCGCATTCGCGTGTTCAACAAAACCACTGGCGCGATTGGCCAGTTGAATTCAGACATAGATGTCTTTTTCAACTCGGTCAGAGCAGGCAGCATAACCACCGATCCGCGCGTTCGATACGACAGACTTTCAGGGCGCTGGTTCATAGCCATCATCAATACGGCGCAAACCAACAATCGCATCCTGCTGGCCGTCAGCGATTCTGCCACAATCAACACGGCCACCACCTGGACGTTTTACCAGTTTCAACATAACCAGGTTTCGCCGTCGGGCGATAACGGATGCTTCGCCGACTTCCCTACTCTGGGCATTGACGCCAACGCGCTTTACATCGGCGTCAATCAGTTTTGCAATCGCGCCTTTTCCAACACCTCGGCCTTTGTCATTCGCAAATCTTCCATCCTGAGCGGCGGACAAATCGTCGTGTCGGCGTTTCGCAATTTGATAGACACCTCCGGCTCGACGTTGCGAAATGGCATTTTCACGCCACAGGGCGTTGACAATTACGACGCCAATTCCGCTGAAGGTTATTTCATCGGAACCGACGCCAACAGTCTTGGCCGTCTGGCGCTGCGCCGAATCAGCAATCCGGGCGGAGTTCCTGTGATGTCGGCCAACATTTACCTGAACGTGCTGGCGACTTCTCAACCGATCACTGTTCGTCATCGCGGCAACATCAACGGCGTCAATGGCAGACTGGACGCGATTGACGACCGGCTGACGATGGCGCAATTCCGAAACGGCAGCATCTGGACTACGCAGAACATTTCGGTCAACAACGAAGGCACGGTCGAAGCTCCGCGCACGCGCAACGGCATTCGCTGGTACGAAATCACAGGCGTCAACACCAACAGCCCCAGTTTGAAACAAGCCGGGACACTCTTTACGCCGACCGCTACGAACACCGAAGACGAACGAAACTATTTAATCCCGTCGCTGGCTGTTTCCGGGCAGGGCCACATGCTGCTGGGCGGCAACACCGCCGGAACCAACGAATATATCAACGCCCTGGTTGCCATACGGCTGGCTGACGATCCGCTGGGAACCTTGCAATCGCCCGTTCCAATCACTTCCAGCCCCGCGCCATACAATCCATCCAGCGACAGCGGCAATCAGGGCGGGCGACGCCGTTGGGGAGATTATTCATTCACCAGCGTTGACCCTTGCGACAACATGACTTTGTGGACTGTGCAGCAATTCGCGGACGCGGCCAATTCGTATGGATTGCGAATGGCGAAAATTCCAGCGCCGCCGCCTGCGACTCCAGCCGCAGCAAATCCGCCCTCAATCGCCGCCGGGTTGAGTTCCGTCAATGTCATCATCACGGGAATTTCCGCCGAAGGCTCAGGCTTTTTCGATCCCGGTGAAGGATTCAGTTGCCGATTGCGCGCACAGGTCAACGGCGGAGTCACCGTCAACAGCGTCAGTTACCTGAACCCGACAACCATCCTATTGAACCTTTCCACGGCGACGGCAAGCGCCGGAGTGAAAACCATCACCATCACCAATCCGGATGGCCAGACGGCAACCGGGGTCAACATTTTGACCGTAGGCGATTGCGCTTATGCGGTGACGGCGGGCAACACATTGTTTTCAGCTTCGGGCGGAACTGGAACGATCAGCGTCGTAACGGCTGGAGTCTGCGGGTGGACGGCAATCAGCAATTCCGGTTTCATCGCCATCAATTCCGGCGCGGTCAGCAGCGGAACGGGAGCGGTCAGTTTCACTGTTGCGCCTACGACGGGCGCGGCCCGCACCGGAACTCTGACGGTTGCCGGGCAGACGATAACCATTTCCCAAAACTTCGGCAGCGGCTGCGTCTACGCGCTGGCACCGACAACGCGAAACTTCCCTGCCAACGGAGGCTCAGGCAATTTTACCATTTCCACTGCTTCTGAATGCGAATGGACTCCTGTGGTCAGCGATTCATTCATCAGGGTTTTGTTCGCCAGCGGGACGCAGGGAAACGGCTCGATCAATTTCACAGTCGCCGCTAACGAACACCCGATTCCGCGATCCGGCACGATTTCTGTCGGCGGGCAGGCGTTCACAGTGGCGCAAGACGCTGCGCCGTTTGAATTGTCAGTGGACGACGGCAGTTTTGAATCGGCGGCAGGAGTTTCGACCGGCGGCACGTCGTTTCGCGTCAACCGGCTGACACCAATGTTTTATCCGGCGACGATCAATGCCGTTTCCATTTATTTCCCCGACAATGCAAGCGTGCGCGTGGGCGATCAGTATTCCGTCGTCGTCGCCTCCAACGCGGACGGCGACGCCAACATTGACGGCGTGACGTTTCAAACGACGGCGGCTCAGGTGCAACAGGTCGGAGCATTCAACGTCGTCAACATTCCGCCGCTGACCATTTCGTCCGGCGATTTTGTCGTGGGCATTAGGCTGACTCAATCAGAAAACGTGTTCCCGTTTGCGCTCGACACCACCAAATCAAAAATGCGTTCTTATCGTTCGCTGGACGGCGTGACGTTCGAGCAGATTGATTCCTTCGGCTCGTTTGGCAACTACGGCTTTCGAGCGCGATTGATGCGCCCGCCGAAATTGATTATCGCCACGGGCGCAGAGTTGATAGCGGAAAGTTGTTTGCCCGCCAACAAGGTCATTGATCCAGGCGAAACCGTGACGGTTAATTTTTCGCTCGGCAACAACGGCTCCAGCGCAACCACGAATCTGACTGCGACGTTGATGTCAGCCGGCAACATCATCATAGGCGATCAAATTCGAAGTTATGGAGCGATGGCTCCGGGTTCGCCCGCCGTCACGCGACAATTCACGTTGACGGCCAGCGGCGCTTGCGGCGGAACATTGCCCGTCAGCCTGAGCCTGAAAGACGGCAATGAAGATTTGGGTTTAGTCACTTTCACGCTGACGATGGGCGCGATGGGAACCACAGTGCGAACTTTCAGCTACGCGGGCGAAGCGACCAAAATTCCCGACGGCGATTCGCGCGGCGTCACTCTGCCAATCGTCGTCAGCGGATTTGGCAGCAATCTGGCCGATCTGAATTTCCGCATTGACGGCACGCAATGTTCGACCAGCCCCGGCGCAACCGGCGTAGGCGTGGATCACAGTTGGGTCGGCGATCTGGTGTTCAGGCTGACTTCGCCTGCTGGAACTACGGTCACGATCATCAATCGTCCCGGCGGCAGCGGCAACAGCGGCAAAAATTTCTGCCAGACATTGCTGGACGACGACGCGCAGGACGCTTTGTCCATCGGTTCGATTGCCTCGAACGGCCCGCCTCCGCAAGGTCCGCCGTACACCGGAACCTTCAAACCGGCGAATTCGCTTTCGGCCTTTGACGGAGAAAATCCGAACGGCACGTGGTTGTTGACCGTAATTGACGCCTTTGCCGGAGACACCGGCAACGTGCGCGCGTTTTCTTTGCAATTGACCGGTTTCGCCTGTTGCCAGACCAACTGTCTGGACGTGGCCGGATTGAGCGTCAGCAGCGGCGCTGTCGGCAGCCCTGTGACAATTACCGGCAACGGTTTCAGCGGAGTGACATCAGTCAAGTTCGGCGACGTGACCGCACCGTTCACCATCAACAACAATGCTTCGATCACTACCGTTGTTCCCGCCGGAGCGCGCACGGCTCCGATCACTTTGAGCAAACCGGGTTGCGTGGACGCGCAGACCTTGACCTTCACGACGTTTCCGGCGATTGCGTTGACGCCCGCCGCGCTGTCGGTTTCCATCGGCGGAACATCGAATGTCCTGACGGTCAATCTGGGTTACGCGCAATCCAACGGGGTCACGGTGTCTTTGACATCGTCCAATCCAACAGTGGCGACGGTTCCATCCAGCATTGTCATTCCCGCCGGTTCAGCTTCGGCCAGTTTTTCAATCACGGGCGTGAATTCCGGCGGTTCAGTCACCATCACTGCGACATTGCCCGCCAATCTGGGCGGAGCCAGCGCGTCCGCGATGATTAATCGCGTGGCTCAAGGATATGAAGGCGACGTGGCTCCGCGTCCTTCGGGCAACAACAATGGAACGCTGACAGTTTCCGACTGGGTTCAGGTAGGCCGCTTTGTCGCCGGTCTGGACGTAGCCACCAATGGCAATGAATTCCAGCGCGCCGATGTCGCTCCGCGCGAAACGCTTGGCGATGGACGCATCACCTTGATTGACTGGGTGCAAACCGGACGCTATGTAGCTGGAGTTGACGCTTTGCCGGTGGCGGGCGGCCCGACTTCAGCAACATCGGCAGTTGGAGGCCAGTTGTTTGAGGTCGGCGAAAAATCCGCCAATCGCGCTGAGGCAAATTCCAATGAGTTTGCCATCTTGAACAAGGACGGTTTGGTGACGGTGAGACTGAAGGCGATTGGCGTGGAAAATGCGCTGAGTTTCAGCTTGAACTTCGATTCCTCAGCCTGGCGATTTGTTTCGGCCAAAGCCGGTCGCAACGCCAATCAGGCGACGTTGCTGGTCAATTCGACCGAAGCCGCCAATGGTCATATTGGTATTGCGCTGGCGTTGCCAATTGGAAAATCGCTGCGCACAGGCGACAACAGCATTGTGGTATTGCAATTCGTCCCGATTCGCCGAAGTCAAAAGCCGCTGAACCCGGAGTTGGCAGATTTCCCGATTGCCTACAGTTTGGTTGACGCCCAAGCCAACCAGATTCGGTAATCTCGCTTGCCAAAGTTTTGATTTGCGAAGAGACTTTCGCCGCTCACACAACTCAATTTGGAGGTTCCACCGTGTTCAAAAGATTTCTACTTTTGCTGGCCTTGTTGTCGGTTTGTTCCTTGTCCCTGATGGCGCAACAGCGCGGGCAACAACAGGTGCCGCCGCAAACTCCGCCCGCGACTGGGGCGCAACCAGCGGCGACTCCGCCGCCACTGAGAGACGAACCGCCCATTGTCACCAAACACGAAATTCAGGTTGGCGGCAAAACGCTCAAATACACCGTCACCACCGGAATGATGCCGATCAAAAATCAGGTTTCCGGCGACATCGAAGCGCAAATGTTTTTTATGGCTTACACGCTGGACGGAACTGCCGATCCGGCCAAACGCCCGTTGATGTTTTCGTTCAACGGCGGGCCGGGATCGTCTTCGGTGTGGTTGCATCTGGGCGCTTTGGGGCCGAAACGCGTCAAGATGCAGGACGAAGGCTGGTTGCCCGCGTCGCCTTACGAATTGGAAACCAACCAGCACACGTGGCTGGATCAAACCGATCTGGTGTTCATTGATCCGGTCGGCACGGGTTACAGCCGAGCCGCGCGCCCTGACATCGCCGCGCGTTTTTTGGGGCTGAATGGCGATCTGGATTCCGTAGGCGAATTCATACGGATGTATCTGACACGCCACGAACGCTGGGCTTCGCCGCTGTTTCTGGTCGGCGAAAGTTACGGCACAACGCGCGCTTCAGGATTGGCCGGATTGCTGGTTGAACGCGGCATAGCCTTCAACGGCGTGCTGCTGATTTCGACGATCATGAATTTCCAGACGGCGCGTTTTGCCGACGGCAACGATTTGGCTTTTGTCCTGATGCTGCCTTCTTACACGGCGACGGCGTGGTATCACAAAAAACTTCCGCCGGATTTGCAGCGCAAACCGTTGCGGCAGGTACTGGACGAAGCGGAAAAATGGACGATCACCGAATACGCCATCGCGCTGGCCAAAGCCGGGCGAATGCCCCCGGCAGAACGTCAAAAAGCCGTCGAGCAATTGTCGCGCTACACCGGTTTGAGCAAACAGTTCATCGAAAACTGCGACTTGAAAGTTGACCTGCCCAAATTCAACAAGGAACTGTTGCGCAGCGAACGCCGGACAACCGGACGATTGGACAGCCGGTTCAAAGGCATTGATTCCAATTCCACAGGCGACCGCACGGATTTCGATCCGAGCATGACGGCGATTCGTCCGCCATACACCGCCGCCTTCAACGATTACGTTCGCCGCCAGCTAAATTACAAAACCGACGCGGTGTATCACATCCTGGGCGGAGGCTTCACTTCGCCGTGGAACTGGGGTTCTGACAATGCCTTTGTTGACACCAGTGTCGCGCTGAAAAGCGCCTTTGCAAAAAATCCGTTTATGAAGGTCTTCGTGGCTTATGGCTATTACGACATGGCCACGCCGTACTTTGCGGCGGAATACACCATTGACCACATGTATCTGGATGCTTCGCTGAAACAGAACATCAAAACTGCGTATTACGAAGCCGGTCACATGATGTACATAGACGTAAACTCGCTGGCCAGATTGAAGCAGGACGTTTCGGCGTTCATCCAGGACGCTCTGAAAAAGTAAACGCGCCTTTAGCTTGACGTCATTGGCCTTGAGGAAGGCCGTTCGTTGAAAAAAGTCATTTCCATCTGAGGTAAAGCCATGTTCAAGAATCATCGCATTCACCGTTTCGTCGTTTTGGCCGTCGCGATGATGGTTCTGTTCGCCACCACTTCGGCGCAAACCAAACGCACGATCACTCACGAAGATGTCTGGTTGATGAAGCGCGTCGGCGCTCCTGTTCCCAGCCCTGACGGCAAATGGGTAGTCTTTTCTGTGTTGGAACCGAGTTATGTCGAAGCCGATCAGGTGTCGGATTTATGGATCGTGCCCGGCGACGGCAGCGCCAAACCTCGCCGATTGACCAATACCAAAGGCGGCGAAAGCGGCGCGACCTGGTCGCCCGACGGCAAACGCATTGCCTTTTCCGCACGGCGCGAAGGCGATGAAGTCCCGCAGATTTACATTCTGTCCATCGAAGGCGGCGAAGCCATGCGCGTCACAGCTATTTCGACCGGAGCGCGCAGTCCGCAGTTTTCGCCCGACGGCAAAGCTATTCTGTTTCAAAGCAGCGTCTTTCCCGGCACGCTCAATGACGAAGACAACAAGAAAGCCGCCGCTGAACGCAAAGCGCGCAAATGGAACGCTCGCGTTTATGAAGGCTTTCCGATTCGCAATTGGGATCGCTGGCTGGACGACCGGCAAACGCACGTCTTTGTGCAGTCGCTGGAAAATGTGGCGAAAGCCAAAGACCTGCTGGCCGGAACGAAGATGGTCGCCGAAGCAGGCTTTGCGGGCATCACTGGTTCGGGCAGCGATGATTTGAATCCGGTCTGGGCACCCGATGGGCAGTCCGTAGTGTTTGCGGCAACCGTCAATCGCAACATAGCCGCTTACTCCGACACCAATTCCGATCTCTATCAGGTTTCGATCAACGGCGGCGAACCCAGACGATTGACCGACGGCAAGGATGGTTACTACGCTCCGAAATTCAGCCCAGACGGCAAAATGCTGGTCTGCCAGTTTTCGCCCAACAATGAAAAGGTCTACAACCTGAATCGCCTTGTCAGTTTCGCCTGGCCATCGGTTGGCGAACGAAAAATCGTCACGGTCAATTTTGATCGCTCGCCGTCGAGCTTCGTCGTTTCGCCGGACAGCAAAACCGTTTACCTGACCGCCGAAGACGCCGGTCACGAAAAGTTGTATTCGGTGGCGGCCAATGGAGGCGAAGTCAAACTGGCGTTCGACATGAACTCCGGCGTTTACACAGGTCTTTCAATTCCCGGCAAAGCGACGTCATTGATGGTGTTCGCTGCATGGGAAAGCGCCGTCAGCCCTGCGGAAGTAGTCAAAATTGATCTGGCCGCCAAACGCCACAGCAATTTGACTTCGTTCAACGCCGACCGCGTCGCTCAACTCGACCTGGCTCCGTTGCGGCATCACTGGTTCACCAGCAAGCGCGGCAAACGTATTCACAGCCTGATCGTTCTGCCGCCGAATTTCGACGAAAACAAAAAGTATCCGCTGTTCAACTTCCTGCACGGCGGCCCGCACACCATGACGCGCGACCAGTTTTTCCTGCGTTGGAATTATCATTTGCTGGCTGCGCCGGGTTACGTGATTTTGATGACTGATTACACAGGCTCGACCGGTTACGGCGAAAAGTTCGCTCAGGAAATACAGGGCGACCCGCTGAAAGGCCTCGGCGAAGAATTGAATGAAGCAGCCGACGCCGTAATACGTGACTTCAAATGGATTGACGGTTCGCGGCAAGCGGCGGGCGGAGCCAGTTACGGCGGCCATCTGGCCAATTGGATGCAGGCGACGACCACCCGCTACAAATGCCTGATCGCCCACGCCGGACTCATCAATCTGGAATCGCAATGGGGAACCAGCGACGTCATTTACAGCCGCGAAGTCAACAACGGCGGCCCGGTCTGGGAACAGGGCGAAGTCTGGCGCACGCAAAATCCGATTCGCCATGCCGCGAATTTCAAAACGCCGATGCTGATTACCGTCGGCGAAAACGATTTCCGCGTACCGCTCAATAATTCGCTGGAAAGTTGGAGCATTCACCAGCGCCTGAAAATTCCCAGCAAGCTGATTGTCTTCCCCGAAGAGAATCACTGGATTTTGCGTGGCGAAAACAGCCGGTTCTTTTACTCGGAAGTTCACGCTTGGTTGAAACGCTGGCTGAATGGAGAATAGGCAGAAATCAGCGCGTGGCTTGCGCTTGGCGAATGAGAGGCAAACCGGGCTAAAATCGGTTTGCCTCAAAAAACACTGGCAATACTGAGCAGGAGTAAAACCATGGCAGTCGCAACTGAACTCGCATTCGATACTGAAAGAGAATTCGAAGTCGTAAATGGCAAACCGGAGGTCAAAGATATGGCTGGAGCCAGACACGGCGGCGTAACTGCGCGCTTAATTGGCAAAATAGTTTCGCATGTCGAAGACAATTTTCTCGGTGGCGTTTACACACCGGACACGACGTTTTTGATTGGCTCAAACGAACGCTTGCCCGACATAGGTTTTGTTTCTGCCGACCGCATTCCTGAAGACGGCGAACCTGAAAGTTTGTGGACGATTGCTCCCGATCTGGCCGTCGAGGTCATTTCGCCAAACGACGCCTGGGAAAAGGTGAGCAAGAAAGTCGCCAACTATTTTGCTGCCGGGGTACGTGAAGTTTGGCTGGTTTCGCCTGAACAGCAAACCATCACTATTCATCATTCGCCAACCACCACCACCATTTTGACAGTCAACGACGACCTGACCAGCGAAGTCCTGCCCGGTTTTCGCTGTCGGGCTGAGGAAATCTTTCAACCTTCAATCCTGCGACAAAAACGGCGTTGATGAATCCGACCGCTTGCGATTCAGTCATATTTGGTCGAATCCCAGCCTTCGATGTATAACTTCGGTCTAATTCCAAAGTTCACTGAACAGAAAAAATCTGTATCCGATTCTTTACGAAGCTTCGTCTATGCCATCGTGAAGGAGACGGTCTCACCATCAATTTATGGCAACAAAATTTAAGTTCAAACATTTTTTCATTATTTTTCTTTTCCTTGGGCTGGCGGGTTTGACGGGCTTCAAGGTGTATCAAACCATCAAAGCCAAAAACGAAGCGGCGGCGACTCCCGGCGGAGCGGCTGGCGGTCGAGGAGGGCCGGGCGGCGGCGCTGGTCGAGTTCAGCAGGTTCAAACCGGATTAATCACCAGCGGCAAGATCGCCGAAATGGTTTCCCTGACCGGCGCGCTTCGTCCCAAACAACAGGTGGATGTGACATCACGCATTGCCGGACGCATCACGCAAATCAACGTGGAGGTCGGCCAGGTAGTCGGGCGTGGCACTTTGATCGCCACCATCGAAGACGACGAAATTCGTCAACAAATTGAACGCTCCAAAGCTTCCATTGCCGTGGTTGATGCCTCCATCGCGCAACGTGAAGCCGAACTCAACAACGCCAGAGTCGAATTGGAGCGCCGCAAACAACTTGTCAAGGACGGCGTGTTGTCCCAACAGGAACTGGACGCTCTGGAGATGCGTTACCACGTGGCGGCTTCGCAACTGGAACTGGCGCGGGCTCAACGTCGCCAATCTGAAGCCGAATTGCGTGAATTGAATATTCGCCAAGGTCAGACACGTGTCTTTTCCCCGATTGCCGGCGTGGTCGCTCGACGGTTGCTGGATTTGGGCGCGATGGCCGGCGCCAACACCCCCATTGTCAACGTCGTCAGCCTCACGCCGATGGTCATTTTGGCCAACGCTTCCGAACAGGACATTTCCCGAATCAAAAAAGGCGCTCAGGTCAACGTTACGATTGACAGCTTGCCCGGCCAGAAATTCACCGGACGAGTCATGCGAATTTCGCCGCTGCTCGATCCGCAAACGCGCAATGGTCAGGTGGAAATCGAAATCCCAAATAATAACGGAGCGCTCAAAGGCGAAATGTTCGCTCGAGTGGAACTGAATCTGGGCAGCGAACGCGAAACCTTGCTCCTGCCACGCGACGCGCTGGTCTATCGCGGAGAAAAACCCGGCGTGTACACCATCGAAGCTGAGAAGGCCAAATTTCTGGAAGTCGAAACCGGTCTGGCGCAAGTAGATAAAATCGAAGTGTTAGGCGGTTTGAAGCTCGGCGACAAAGTCATCACCCAGGGCGTCAATCTGGTCAAGGATGGCGACAGAGTCAGCGAACGCGGTCCAGCAGGTCCGGGCGGCCCAGGCGGAAACGCTGGCGGCGGACAAGGCGGTCGCCCCACTCAGCAACAAGCTCAAGGCGGCCAACAAAGCCAACCCGAAGGCCAACCACAAGGTGGCCAGGGGCAACAGAGGCAACAAGGACAACAGGGGCAACAGGGGCAACAGGGGCAACAAGGACAGCGCCCCGGCCAATAAACTGATTTTATTTTCCATTTGCCAGTTCCCAACTGTTGTCATTGCCACAAGTTATTTGGCCAATGACGAGTGACAAATCAAAGATGGAAACTGGAAAATCAAAAGTTATCATCAAGCGGAGTTAGAGATGAGTTTGCCAGCATTTTCAGTTCGTCGTCCGATCACGATTTACATGTTTATGTCGGTGTTGGTACTGCTCGGTTCCATCGCCTTTATGCGATTGCCGGTGGATTTAATGCCGGAAATCCAGAATCCTACGTTGTCGGTTCGCGCGGAATATCCGGGCGTTGCCCCGGAAGAAGTGGAAAATCTGGTGACGCGCCCAATCGAATCGGCCTTGAGTTCCGCGCCTGGCGTTTTTCGCATTTCCTCGACCTCTTCCGAAGGAAACTCCAACGTCCGCGTGCAATTCGATTGGGGCGTCAATCTGGACGAAGCCGCGAACGAACTTCGCACCCGCATTGATCGTGTTCGCGGCGCTCTGCCGGAAGGCGTGCTGCCGCCTACGATTTTCAAATTCGACACGACGCAATTTCCGATCATGTTTCTGGCCGTTTCCGGCGACATGGAACCGCGCGAAATGCGGACGATGCTGGAAAAAGACATTCAACCCGCGCTGGAACGTGTACCCGGCGTTGCCGCAGTGGACATCCGCGGCGGCTTAAGACGCGAAATTCACGTCAAACTTTCGATTGAAAAACTCCGCTCTTACAGTCTGTCGGTCAACACCATCGTCAACATCTTGCGCCGCGAAAATCAGAACCGCCCCGTCGGTCCGATTGACGAAGGCAAATATGAAATCCTGCTTCGTTCGCAAGGCGAATTCGTCAACGTCGAAGATGTTCGCAATGTCGTCGTCGCCTCGCGCAATGCCACTCCGATTTACCTGAAAGACGTCGCCGAAATCGTGGACACCCATGAAGAAATCCGCCAGCAAGTTCGCGTGGACGACAAACCCGGCATTCGCTTTTCGATCCGTAAACAATCCGGCGCAAATACCGTCGCTGTCGCCGAGCGCGTCAACCAGGAATTGGACCGCATCAACAAAAACTTCCCGAACATTTCCGTCTGGCCGATTTCCGATACGTCTTTGTTCATCAAACGTTCAATAGACAATTTGAAAAGCTCAGCCATTACCGGCGGATTGCTGGCAATTCTGGCGTTGCTTCTGTTTCTACGAAACATTCGCAGCACGCTGATCGTCGCGGCTTCGATTCCGATCACCATCATCGGCACGTTTTTGCTGATGTATGCCAACGGCTTCACGTTGAACACCATGTCGTTCGGCGCACTGGCGCTTGGCGTAGGCATGATTGTGGACAACGCCATCGTCATCATTGAAAACATCTTCCGCCATCGGGAAGGTGGCGAAACTCATGCCGAAGCCGCAGTCAACGGAACCTCGGAAGTCACGACTGCCCTGATCGCCTCAACACTGACTTCGGTGGCGGTGTTTGTGCCGTTGATGTTTTTGGCTGGAATGACCGGAGTCATGTTCCAGCAGTTGGCCTATATCGTAGGCTTTTCGCAAATTTTTTCGCTGGTGATTGGATTGACGCTGGTTCCCGTGCTTTGCTCAAAATATCTGCGCGTTCGCCCGCCCGATGCCAAACGTCACGCCATTCTGGCCAAGATCATTTCAACAACCGGCGCGGTATTGGCCAAACTGGACGAAAACTACCAGATGGCGATTCGCTGGTCGCTGGCTCATCGCAAAACGATTGTCTTCGGCGCCGTGACGCTGTTTGCCGGCGCCTTGTTGCTGATTCCATATATCGGTTTTGAAATGATGCCCGAAACCGACGAAAGCGAAGTTCGTGTGGATATGGAAATGTCTCCCGGAACTCGCGTCGAAGTAATGGACGAATTGGCCAAACGCGCCGAAGTCATCGTCAAACGCGAAGTTCCTGAACTGAAACATCTGCTGACCGAAGTCGGCGGCGGCGGCTTTATGTCGTCTTCCACGCATAGAGCCGAACTGCGTTTGCAATTGGTGGACAAAACCGAACGCAGCCGCTCCACACAGGAAATCGCCAACCTGCTTCGTCCAAAATTGAATCTGCAACCGGGTCTGATCGTCCGCACCCGTTCCAGCAGCAATCAGATGATGCAACGCATGGGCAACCAGGCAGGCGAACGTGTTTCCGTCGAAATTCGCGGACACGACATGCTTATTGCCAGCGATCTGGCCAAACAAATCAAAGACATCGTGGATGCCGTGCCGGGCATCACCGATTCGCAAATTAGTCGCCGCGAAGGCATGCCGGAAATGGTCATCAAAGCCGACCGCACCAAAGCCGCCAGTCTGGGCATCAATGCCGCTGATGTAGCCGATACGCTGGAAACAGTCATCGGCGGTCGCCGCGCCAGCCAGTTCCGACAGGAAGGCCGCGAGTTCAACATTCTGGTTCGGCTCAACGAACAACAACGCGCCAGCATCAGCCAATTGCCGGACATCACCGTCGCCACACCCGGCGGCCAGAACATTCCCATCGGCAATCTGGTGACGATGCAACGCCGCGAAGGCCCTGTTTCGCTGGAACGCCAGGATCAGGAACGATTGGTTCGCGTCACTGCCGGGTACGCCAAACGCGACCTCGGTTCGATCATGCGCGACATTGACGAAAGGTTGAGCGGCATGCGCATGCCGTCCGGATTTTCTCTGAATTACGGAGCCGAATTCGAAGAACAACAGAAATCATTCCGCGAACTGCTGTTCTGTCTGATTCTGGCAATCATATTGGTTTATATGGTCATGGCTGCGGAATTCGAATCCTTGCGCGATCCGCTGATTATTCTCTTCTCGCTGCCGCTGGCGGCGATTGGCGTGTCGCTGGCGCTGTTCCTGACCGACACCACATTCAACATGCAGGCGTTCATCGGGGTCATCCTGCTGGCCGGAATTGCGGTCAACAACGCCATCGTGCTGATTGATTACACCAACCTGCTGCGCCAACGCGATGGTTTGGCGCTCCGCCATGCAGTCGAACTCGCCGGACGTCGCCGGTTGCGCCCGATTCTGATGACATCGCTGACGACGATTCTAGGCTTGATACCGATGTCGCTCGGCATAGGCGAAGGCGCTGAAGTGCAATCTCCTATGGCTCGCGTGGTGATCGGCGGCATGATTACCTCCACGCTGATTACGCTGCTTTTCATCCCGACGATTTACACTATGATCGAAGAGCGCGGCGCAGACGAAAAAGTCAAATCCGACAAACCCATCGCCGAAGGCATGCCCGAACCGCTGCAACCGCTCGGAGCGGATTAAGGGCAAATTCGCAGGTTGCTGCCGACTTTGGTCGGCAGCAACCTGCGTAGTTGTAATCGCAATACGCTCTGACCAGGCTCCAACGGTGTAGCTGACCTGTTTCAGCGCTTCAGCGTAGTTGTAACGCTGAAGCTTCTGCTGAGGCATTTGAAAATGCTTACGGCTATACGAACAAGACTCTTTCCAGGGCGCTACAGTAAATCACAATCATCAGTTGCCGTATTCAACTTCTCACACTTTCTGCTCTTTCCACTTTCCGCGTTTGAAGATGACCATTGCCAGAATCGCCAGGATGGATTCGGCAATGGTGATTGCCAGAAACACGCCTTTCGCTTCCAAGCCGGTTTTCATCGCCAACCAGTACGCCAGCGGCATTTGCAGTGCCCAGAAGCAGATCAAGTTGATGACCGTAGGCGTGTAGGTGTCGCCAGCGCCATTGAATGCCGCGCTCAGCACCATTCCATAGCCGTAAAAAATGTAGCCATAGCTGACGTATCGCAGCGCATCCACGCCGAAAGGAATCACCGTTTCGTCGTGGGTGAAAATGCGCAGCAGTGGTTCGGCAAACAGCAGAAACGTCGCCATCACTCCAAGCAGAAACACCGCGTTGCAGTGGCCGGTCAGCCAGACGGATTTTTCCGCCCGGTCAGGTTTTTTTGCGCCGAGGTTCTGTCCAACCAACGTCGCCGCCGCGTTGCTCATTCCCCACGAAGGCAATAACGTCACCCAGATGATGCGAATGGCAAAGGTGTATCCGGCTTGAGCCGCGCTGCCGAATTTACCAACCAGACTCATCAGCACCATCCACGCTGAAGTCGCCACCAGCATCTGGAACATGCCGCCGAGCGAAATGCGCAGCAGCGTTCCCATCAACGCGAAGTCCGGTTTGAAGATGCGATGGAATTGCACTGGCACGCGGCTATGGCCGCCGCTCAGCCGGGTAAGCTGATACACGACCGCGATGCCGCGTCCTATGGTTGTCGCAATCGCCGATCCCATCACGCCGAGTTCTGGAAACGGCCCTATGCCAAAAATCAGCAACGGGTCGAGCACCAGATTGATGATGTTGCCGATCCACAACGAACGCATTGCAATAGCCGCATCGCCTGCGCCGCGAAAAATGGCGTTGATCAGAAACAGCAGCATGACGACCACGTTCGCGCCAAAGATGACCGTGATGTATCCGGTGCCAGCCGTTGTGACGCCGGCTTCCGCATTCATCAGGTTGAACAACTGGCGATGAAACAGCACACCAATCAGCGCCAGCGGAATTGAAACCAGGATGCCCAGCAGAATTGATTGCTCGGCGGCGCGCGCTGCTCCATCGTGATCTTTTTCGCCGATGCGCCGCGCAACCATCGCCGTCGTGCCCATGCTCAAACCCATTGCGACGGTGAAAACTATGGTCAGCAACGATTCGGTGATGCCAACGGCGGCTGCCTGGTCTTTGCCCAGTTTGCCGACCCAGAAGATATTGACGAGGCCAAACAGCGATTCCATCGCCATTTCCAGCACCATCGGAACCGACAGCAAAAAAATGGCGCGACCGATGCTGCCTTCGGTGAAGTTTTGTTCCGAGCCGACCACTGCTTCGCGCAGCGTCGCCCAGAACCCATGGTTTTCAGGTTTGAGCGCCTGTACGGCAGTCGCTTCGGGCTGAGTCAGTTCTTTTTGCTCGTTCATAAATATGAAATTTTCTTTGAAAAAAAAGCTACGGCAACCTTTGCCGGTTGCCGTCGAATGTTACATTTCGTTTTGGCCAATCAGCGCAATTCAAGCAGGGAATCCTTCCATCGCCATCACGCGCCGAGCCTGCTCAAAATGCCTGCGTTCGTGAGCCACGATGATTCGGCAGGCGTCCAGCAAGCTGTAGGTGATAAATCCGGCAAACGGCGACGTGATGATGACTTGCTCCGGATTCAGGTTTTCAACCGCTTTGATCTTTCGACTCACTTCGTGTTGAAGCGAAACGAACTGATTGACGATCTGCGGATCCAGTTTGCTGGATGTTGGCACGGCTGCCGCTGGCGCTTTGAGTTTCTGCGTTCCTTGCGGAGCCACATACTTCACCATCAATCGCCCCATCAAGCCGGGTAAAAACGGCAATCGTTCGACGAAGCTGGTTCGCTTCGATCCGCTGATGACCGGATCGAAAACAGCGAGCATCTCATTGTTGGAAGCGATCAAATGATCCAGGCATTGCGCCACGCTCCAACTGTCAGCCGCCGGTTTCCAATTCAACTGCTCTGCGGTCAACGATCCGAAAACGGATTGCACATCGCGAGCGACGGCATCGGCTTCATTCAGCAATTCGGGCAAAGACATATCCAGTTTCATCAAATCACCTATGGAAAAGTCGGCGTTGCCATCAGATTTTCTCGAAGTTCGCGTAATGGATGGCGCGATGTTCGGCGATTGACGTGTTCGCCGCAGTGAATGAAGTTTTCACTTGATTGAAATCACGCACATCCAAAGCGTCTTTCAGGTTTTGCAATTCCGCAATCAGAACGCCGAGCGCGGCGGAAATGTTCTGTTGGTTTGTCAGGCAGATGTCGCGCCAGACGCTCCAACTGCTGCCGCCAAGCCGCGTCATATCGCGCCAACCGGTTGCCGCCAGTCGTTGAGCCAGTTCACGCCGGGCGATTTCGCCATCGTGTTCCGCGCCAAGCAGAGCAGACAACGCCGTCGCCGTCAGTTGCGGCAAATGGCTGATCAAAGCGACTGCGGCATCGTGGGCTTGCGGTTCGGCCTGCAAGACGCGCGCGCCGATTGATTCGACAACTGCTTTCAACCGATTGAACTGTATTTCGTCGGTCGCCGTTTCCGGCGTCAGCGCATAAGTCGCACGGTCGAACAAATCCGCCCGCGCATATTCGACACCTGTGTTTTCGCTGCCTGCCATCGGATGGCCGCCGATGAAATGGACATTTGTCGGAACGGATTCGGTGGCAGTGCGGCAAATTTCAGTTTTGGTGCTTCCAGCATCCGTGATCAGCGCTCCGGGTTTGACCAGTCGAGCTTTGGTTTTCAGGAAATCAATGATGGCTCCGATGGGCGCGGCCAGATAAATCAAATCAGCTTCGCACGTTTGGCCACGATCAAAACTTTCTTCGATAGAGTCTGCGACTCCGCGTTCAACGGCAAGTTTTGGCGAACGCGAACCACCGCAGGCTGTGATGCGCCCGGTGAATCCGGCTCTACGCAATGCCAGCGCGAACGATCCACCCAGCAATCCGCAACCGACAACGCAAACGTGGTTCAGTTCGCCATTGAAATTGATGTCGGTCACAGCTTCCTCTCAATCGCCGAAGCGATGACGCGCATCTGGCTGGTCAGTTTGTTGAATTGATCGAGCGCCAGCGATTGCGCGCCGTCGCACAGCGCGCGGTCAGGATCGTGATGGACTTCGATCAGCAATCCGTCAGTTCCGGCGGCTACGGCTGCGCGCGCCATCGGTGGAACCTTGTCGCGGCGACCTGTGGCGCGGCTGGGATCAACTATGACCGGCAGATGCGACAGCTTTTTGATCAGCGGAATCGCCGAAATATCCAGCGTGTGCCGCAAATAGGTTTCAAACGTCTTGATGCCGCGTTCGCAGATGGCAATTTGATGATTGCCGCAGCGCATCAGGTAATCTGCCGACAACAATGTGTCTTCGATGGTCGAAGACGTTCCGCGGCGCAATACCAGCGGTTTGTCCAGCTTCGCCAGTTCTCGCAGCAGCGGATAATTCTGCATGTTCCGTTCGGCGATTTGAATGATGTCCACGTATCGAGCAAACAACGGCAGTTGCGTCAGGTCGGTGATGGTGGAAAAGGTCAGCATCGAATTCTGCGCGGCGGTTTCGCTGAGCAGTTTCAGGCCTTCTTCGCCCAGCCCTTGAAAACCATAAGGATCATTGCTGGAACGAAACGCAGACCCGCGCAAAATTCGCACTCCCTGAGATTTCAAAGCGGCGGCAATGGTTTCAATCTGCTGGCGGCTTTCGACGACGCTGGGGCCGGCAATCGCGACAATCTGTTCGCCGCCTATGACCAAGTCTTTGACCTTGATTTGCGTGCCTTCGGGTTTGAAGGCGCGGGCGGCGAGTTTGTAAGGGCTGCTGACGCGAACGACCTTGTTGACGCCTTCCAGCAATTCCAATTCACGCACATCGGCAATGCGCGAACCAACCGCGCCAAGAATCGTGTACCGCGCTCCAGTCGAACGATGAATGTCGAATCCCAGATTGACCAAACGATCTACGACGTGAACGATCTGTTCTTCCGCCGCGTTTTCTTCCATTACGATAATCATAATTCCCAATCAAATAGTAGCCAGTAAAACTAGCTTTGCACTTCTTACATGGTTTAGTGCGAAGCCTTCTTCCATCCAATTAATGCCCCACCCAACCCACCTCCAATGTATCCTCCAAAGAATCCAAGCCCCGAAGCTGCTCCATACCAGTCGAAAATCGCATCCCCAAATCCAGCCAACACCATTGAAAGTCCAAACGCTCCTACCCCAGCGAATAGAAGCGCACGACCGATGCGAGAAGCCAAATCAGCCAATCTTCCATCGCCTTGGCTAAAAAGACATATCAAGCCACCGGTCAGCATCAATAGGAAAGTAAACCCCATCATTGGCAGAAGCATAGAACTCTTCCTCGCAGAGTATTTTATGACCATTCTTGTTTGTCTTGGGCTTTGTCTAGTTCTTTGCTTGCGTGAATGCGCTCGATGCGTCGCGCTTCGTCAATCACGCGCTCGAACAAACGGCGAATCGCTTCGGCGTCGAGCGGGCCTGTGTTGGCGTTGGTGACGTTGGCGATGACCTGGGCTTCGCGGCTGGGAGAATAGATTTCCAGTCCGTGCCGTTTTTTGATGTGGCCGATTTCAATCGCGCATTGCGTTCGTTCGTTGAACAGTTTGACCAGTTGCAGATCAATTTCGTCAATCCGCTGACGCCAACCGCTCATTTCCTGTTTCGCTTGTTCGTTGATGTCGCCGCTCATCCTTTTAACTCCCGCGCCAGTTTCGCCACTCGTTCGACTAATTGCGGCGAATCCAAATTATGTTCAATTTCCAGCACCAACCGGCTGCCGACAACGGCTGCATCTGCGTAACTGCAAACTTCGCGGACGTGTTGCGGTGTGGAAATGCCGAAGCCGACGGCGACAGGCAACGAAGAGTTTTGTTTGACTCGTTCAACCAAACCGCCGACTGCCAGCGACATGCTTTCGCGCACACCCGTGACGCCAGTGCGCGCCACGACGTAAACAAAGCCAGTTGTGTGCTGGCAAATCAATTTGATGCGTTCGTCGGTAGAAGTCGGCGCGACCAGAAAGATCGTGTCCACATCCGCCGCGCGCATATCGGCGACGAAGCTTTCGGCTTCTTCTGGAATCAAGTCGGTAATCAAAACTCCGTCAATCCCGGCGGCTTTGAGTTTCTTTCCAGCATCTTGTTTGGCGAATTGCAAGAGCGGGTTGAAGTACGTGAAAAGCACAATCGGAACTTCACAGCGTTGGCGAATGCGTTCGACCAGCGACAAAACTTCGGCGACACCCACAGTATTAAGCAAGGCGCGTTCGGACGCTCGTTGAATTACAGGGCCGTCAGCCATCGGATCAGAAAATGGAACGCCGAGTTCGATCACGTCCGCCCCTGCATCGGCCAGCGCCAGAATCAAGTGTTCGGTCGTCGCCAGGTCAGGATCGCCAGCAGTGATGTAGGGAATGAAAGCTTTGCGATTTTCAGCTTGTAACTGCTGAAACTTTTGAGAGATTCGAGTCATTGAAAATCCAAAGGCAAAAGCCAACCCCCAGCGAGCTTTAGGATTCCTTTTGAGTTTTGACTTTTGCCTTTCGCCTTTCGATTCTTATTTCTTGCCCGTGTAAGTGACACGCCAAACTTTTCTGCCGCCGTCGTCCACCACCAGCAGCGATCCATCGCGGATCACTTCCACTCCGACAGGGCGTCCCCACACTTCAGCGCCGGTTTCGTCGGGAACCCAGCCGGTAAGGAAGTTTTCGTAACCGCCTTCGGGTTTGCCGTTTTTGAACGGGATGCGGATGACTTTATAACCGGTGCGGTTTTTGCGATTCCAGGAACCGTGCAGCGCGACGAACGCGCTGTTGCGATATTCAGCCGGAAACATCTTGCCTGTGTAAAACACTATGCCCAGCGCTGCCGAATGCGGTTCGATCAGCACGTCCGGCACAATCGCGCGTTTGACCAAATCCAAACGCGGAGCTTTGACGCGCGGATCCACATTGCTGCCCATGTAACAATCCGGCCAGCCGTAAAAGCCGCCGTCTTTGACCGAAGTGGCGTATTCAGGAACCAGATCGTCGCCGAGCAGGTCGCGTTCGTTGACCGCCGTCCACAATTCGCCATTGACCGGATTCCAGGCCAGCCCAACCGGATTGCGAATGCCGGAAGCGAAGATGCGATGGTTTTTGCCGTCAGGATCATATTCGCTGATGGCCGCGCGAATGGCAGGTTCGCCTTCGTTGACGTTCGACAGCGAACCGACCGATACATACATTTTTTTGCCGTCTTTGCGGAACAGAATGTCGCGTGTCCAGTGACCGCCGGGCGGAACGTCCGCCAGTTTTTCCGGCGCGCCTTCCAGTTTGGTCTGGCCGACCTTGTATTTGTACCGGGCTATGGAATCCGTGTTGCCGACGTAAAAATAGGTTTCCGCGCCGACTTTCTGAATGGCCATGCCGAACGGGCGATTCAATCCGGTGACGAAGGTGAAACGTTCGCTGGCGTTGTCAATCTTGCCGTCTTTGTTGGCATCCCGCAGCAAAAAGATCGTGTTGGCTTGCGAATCCGCCAAAAACAGATCGCCATTCGGCCCCTGTTTCACCCAGCGCGGATTTCGGTAATCGCCTTCGCTGAAGACTTCGACGTTGAAGCCCGCAGGGACTTCCAGCCTGGCGCCGTCGGGTTGAGCCACTACTTTCGGAGGATTGCGAACCGATTCCGTGGCGAATGGTTTGGGCAAGCCTTCGGTTGTGTAAATGATGCGTTGCGGTTTGGATGATTGAGTCTTCTGGCCGCTCCTGGTTTGAGCGAACGCCAGTAACGCCAATCCGGTCAGAATGACTATGGACAAAGCAGCAAACGACTTTCGAGCCATGATGTTCTTCTCCTGAATTGAAAAGTTGAGAGTTGTGCGGAAACTCGATTGTCAGAGATGGCGGCTTTGCGTGCAAGACGGGCAAACAAAAAAGGCAGGCAAATCGTCAGCAAATGCTTTTCGATTTTGCCTGCCTGTCAATTCGATTGAATGAACAGCGTTTAGAAGGTCAATCTAAACGCCACCTGGAAGGCTCGCGGGCCGCCGGTTCCAAACACGCCACCGGCGCGGTTGGATGGTTGCCCGTAATTCGGGCTGTTCAACGTGCCACCATAACCCACCAGATTCGAGACGTTGAACAAATTGAAGACTTCGCCGATGAAATGAAGTTTGAGTTGATCGCCCAGACTGAACACTCGAGCCAACCTCATATCCGTCGAAATGAAGGTGTCGCCGTTGTCGAACACCGCTGGCAACACAAGGCGCGGAATTACCTGGTTTCGCACTGTGGTTTTGCCTGCCAGATTGGTGTTGAACTGATCCACCAACTGTTGCAGCTTGTCTTTATCAACATTGCGACCGAAAGAACGGAATTTGGCTCCCGGCAGAATCAATGTGTTGATCCCGTCTCCGTCAAGGTCTACGCCGCCCACCGATAACGTCAGCGGCGGTTTGCTGACGAATTGGGAAATCATTCCAACCGTCCAGGTATTCAGCAGAGCTTTCATCAGGCCGCTGTCACCGCCGTATTTCGGCGTTTCCATCAAGCCGCTGAATGTAAAACGATGTCTTCTGTCCGAGCCTTGATAATCATCAGCTTCGTAAAGGTTGTCGAGGTTGATGATGCCGTTGTGGCCGACGAATTTCGACAAGGCATAAGACGCGACAAACAGGTAGCGATTGGAAAACCGTTTATCCAGTTTGACGTGCAAACCTGTATACCGATACATCGCGCCCGGATGCGAAACGTTGATCGCTCCGTTGGAGCAAATCGCTCGCGGATTGAAGGCGTCGGCAGCCGAACAGCGCGGCAAGACAGGGCCTTGCAGGCTGTTGAACCGATTGCGGTCGTAAATGAAGGTGTCGTGCAATCCGCCGAATTTGACTGAACGGCGCAAAACGAAATCGGCTTGCAACGCCAGATTTTGCCGTAGCTCGCGTTGAACGCCTATGGTCGCGTTCATTGAATAGGGCGTGACGGTGTCGGGCGAATAAATTCCGCCAAAGCCGCGGTCGCCGGAAGTTTTGAATACTTCGATGCCGCGAACCGACAAATCTGTTCCGTTGCCGATTTGCTGCTGAATGCCTGCGCGCAATTGCGGCAGAATCGCCATCAGATTCGCTGCGCGGAAGTTTGTCGGGCCTCGGTCAAAAAGCAGCGGGCCGACTCCCGGCACGTTGAAGAATTGTCCCGGAATGATGTATCGGCCATTGCCGGATGGTCCGACATACGCGCGTTCAACCAGGCGAGTCCAGAACAGATTGGAATCGTGGAAAATGCCGCCGCCGCCGCGAATGACGGTTTTCTGGTTTCCAGTCACATCCCAGGCGAAGCCCAACGAAGGACCAAAATTGTTTTTATCCTTTCTGGGATTGCTCAGGTCGCCGATCAACGCTTTCAAAAGTTGCGGTCGGTCAAAATCGTGGTTCATCATCTTGTCTTCGTAAACGTAAGACAATGCGCTGGTCAGCGTGAATCGCGGAACGATGCGCCATTGATCGCCGATGAACAGGCGGTATCGGTTGTTGTGCGCGGCGGTTCCGAAATTGAAGGCTTGCGGCTGGCCTGGATCGCCGACTCCGGTGGCAAACCCCGCCAACGGCAATTGCAGGATTTCGTTGTAGGTCGGGCGAGTTCCCGGATTGAGCGGGGCCGTCCCGGTGGCGTTGAGTTTCAAGCTGTTCGGAAGCGAGTTGTAAATTGGTGCGAAAGGGGAATTGGCTCCGCCTGAGACGGCCATCAACTGGAAGATCGTCACCGGGTCATAAACCGTGACGAAGGCCGGTTCCAGATATGCCCAGTGGCCTTGCCCGTAAAAATGTTCCCACTCGCCTCCGAAACGAACGCTGTGCGAACCCGGACGCCAGTTGACCGTGTCAGTGATTTGATAAGTCCGCAGCACACGGTTTTGCGGCGTGTTCAGATTGTTGCCTATGGCAAAGCTGCTGGCTGTGGTGTCAATGCGCGGCCCGCCCAGCCCGATGCAACCTATGGCGTCTTTGCATTCGTTGGCGGTCGGAATGTTCAACCGTCCGCTGTAAAAACCATAAGACACGCGCGCATCGTTGGTCAGGCGGCTGGACAAAACAGAAGTCACGCCAATCAATCCCTGCGTTGACGTGTTTTTAGTCGCCACCCAATTCGACGGCAGGAAGTTTCCGTTCGATGAATTGAAGTTGTCGTTTTTGTCAGTGCTGAAGCGGAAAAACGCTGTGTGTTTGTCGTTGACGCGATAATCGAATTTGACGTTCGCCTGATTGAAGTTCAACGGATTGCCGGGCGCTGTGTCGAACTGCGAAAAGATGGGGTTGTTGTTGGTGATGGGATTGATGCCGTCCTGGTTCTGGTACTCGTAATTGAAAAAGAAAAACAGCTTGTCTTTTTTGATCGGTCCGCCAATCGAACCGCCCATTTGCCGGCGTTGAAAAGACGGCGTTTTGCCGATTCGCCTCATACGAGGATCGGCGGCCATGTTGTTGTCGCGGTAATAAATGAATCCGCTTCCGTGAAACTCATTCGATCCGCTGCGGGAAACGACGTTTACCGAACCGACGCCCGTTGTGCTGGTCGTAATGTCGAAATTAAAGCTGGAAATCTGAAATTCCTGCACCGTTTCCTGCGAGAAGTTTTGCGAGGTTCCGCCCGTCACGCGGTCATTGACAGTTGCGCCGTCCACGGAAATGCGCGTCAACGCACTGGAAGCGCCGGCAATGGACACGCGGAAGAAGTTGTTCGGGCTGGTGCCGGGATTGTCCACAGCTTCGACCGCGACGCCGGGTTCCAGCATGGCCAGTTGCAGGAAATTGCGTCCGTTCAGCGGCAGGTTGTCAATCTGTTTGCGATTGACCACTCCGTCAATCTTGAAATCCGTCGCATTGATCGCCGGAGTTTCGCTGGTGATGACCACGGTTTCGTTGGCTGCGCCCACTTCGAGTTTGAATTCGATGGTCACGCTTTCGCCGACTTGCACCACCACAGGCGAAAGCACGGTTTTGAATCCGCTGGCGGCGACCTTGATTTCATATTCACCGGGTTGCAAATTTGGGATCAGGTATTCGCCGTCGGCTTTGGTGGTGGCGGTTCGTTCTGCGCCGGTGGCTTTGCTGGAAATGGTGACTTTCGCGCCGGAAACCAAAGCGTCAGCCTGGTCTTTGATCTGTCCTCGAATGCTTCCGGTTGGCACTTGCGCTGCTGACAGAGCAGCCACAGCAGAAAGCAGGAACAGCACGGATAGAAATCTACTGGCGGGTAATCTCATTGTTTCTCCTTCGTTGATGGTTGGTACTGGTGACGGAGAATAGAAAGGCAGGCAGAGACTGAAATTCACCCCACACTTTCGGGATGAAAGCGGGAGTTGAAGAACTTGCCTTTTAGAACTCTCCAAGCTGTTAACTTATCAGCTAGCCAAAGGAAAGAAACCTTCTCCTGCGTCTATGGTCGGTAAGTCGTTCGTTGTTTTCGGTAAGAGAAATAAGTACAACAAAGGTGAAATGACGGAGGCATTATAGTCATCGGTTTGAATTGAGCAACGGTTTTGCAGAGAAGGCGAAAAATAGAACTGCCCGGCCAACTTATCAGTCAGCCGGGCAATAGTTTAATCGAACAACCTGTCGGTTGGTTCGATCAGATTGGGTTTCCGGTTAGAAGGTGAAGCGTCCGCCGAGTTGGAAGGCGCGGGCGCCGCCTGAACCGAAGACCTGATTGGCGCGAGCTTGCGCCAGGCCGAAAGCTCCACCGGAATTGATGGTGAAGTTGAAGCCACCCAGGTTGGCAATGTTGAAGATGTTGAAAGCTTCAGCAAAGATCGCCAGGGTAAGGTTGTCCCTGAAGGTGAATTTCTTGGTCAGACGAATATCCTGCGAACTGAAGCTGTCGCCAAATTCAAAATCATTCGGCAGAGTCAACTGCGGAATCGCCGAACCACGCGCGTCTCTGGAACCCGCCGGATATTTGGCGTTCCAGGCCGCTACGGCAGCGCGCAGATCGTCTTTGCTGCAACCACGGTTGAAACAGTTCCAATCCAGGCCGGGCAGCGGTTCTGAAGTAGTGCCGTCGCCATCCAGGTCAACGCCGGTCACCATAGGCATCAGCGGTCCTCTGCTGGACATGGCCGAAATCACGCCCAATTGGAATCCCCAGGGCAGATCAACCAAACCAGACAGATTCAACAAGTGACGAGCGCCTTGCGGCCCCCAGGTGCGGAAGTAATTGTCCAGATTGTTGATGCCGTTGATGCCATGGTTGTTGGTCAACGCATACGAAGCCGTGAACAGGTAACGTTTCGAGAACCGTTTATCGAATTTCACCAGCATTGCGTTGTAAGTTCCGCGACCGCCGGGAACCCAGAAACTGATCGGACCGGTCGAGCACTGCGCGTTGACATCTGCGCGTTGAGCCGCGTTGGCGCAAAGCGGAATAATCGGAGCTTGCACGCCATTGACGCGGCGGTTGAAGCGGTTCAGGTCGAGTTCACCCAACAGCAGGTTCACAAAGACGCGGCGAACGAAGTCCACGTTGACAACCATATCGTGACCAAGATCGCGCTGGACGCCGAAGTTCATGTGATAGCTGCGTTGCACCGGATAATCTTTGGGATACAACTGTGCCGCCGTTTTGTTGAGTTGAATGTTACGAACCGAAAGGTCGTTCAGGTCCTTCGGAGCCAACGCTGCATTGATGGCGCCGATCTGTTGTCTGACAATCTGTTGATACTGGCCAACGGTCAGGTTGGTCAATTCGCCGGTTGGCAAAGCTGCGCCAACCGCGATGGGGGTTCCACCACGGCTGATATTCACGATGCCGGGGAAAATATTGACGAATGCCGTGTTGGGAACCTGAATGCGCCCATTGCCGACCGGTCCGATGAAGGCGCGTTCCTGCAAACGGCGCCAGAGCAATTCCGTGTCCCAATAGATACCAGCGCCAGCGCGGATGACGGTTTTGCTATCAAGGGAATAGGCAAATCCCAACGATGGCGAGAAGTTGTTGTAATTGTTGTTGGTCGCGCTCAAGTCGCTGCCGTACAGCGGAGCGAGATAAGCGGGTTTGTCCAGGTCGCGGTTGACCAGGGTGCTTTCAAAGTTCCAAGCCAGTCCGTAATTGAGCGTGAATTTCGGCGTGACTTTCCACGTGTCCTGACCGAATAAGCGCAGGCGACGATTGAGTTTCGCCTTGTCCACATTGTACGGCGGCGGTTGCGAAGGATCGCCAACGCCCACCACTCCGCCCAGGAACGGCAGGTTCAGCAAGTTGGCATTCGTACTGATGACGTTTGGCAGGTTCGGGAACAACTGAGCCACCAGCGCAGCCGGAACCAGACTGCGAACCAGTTCTGGGGAAGCGGCAACATCGCACGACGGGTCGCAATAGCCCCAGAATCCGGTGCCGGGCGCATGCTCGAACTCTGTTCCGACGCGAATGCGGTGCGAGCCTTTTTGCCAGGTCAGGTTGTCCACAAAGGTGTAACGATACAAATCGCGGCCTTGCGTCGCGTTTGACGTATTGCCAACAGTAAAGTTCGTTCCGTTGATGGACAACTGGCCAAAACCCAGACCCAGACAATTCGCGCAAACGGTGTCGTCAGCAAACAGGTTGCGGTTTCTCCAGTAGGTGAAATTGAAGCGGAAGTCGTTGACCAGCGTCGGTTTGAACACGGAGGTCAATCCGGTCACGAGTTGGTTTGAACTGTTGGTGTTTTGCAGCCAGTTCGACGGCATCGTTGCGCCGCCGCTCGGACCAAAACCTTTGTTTCTATCCAGCGAATAGCGAGTAAAGAGGTTGTGTTTGTCGTTGATCTTCAGGTCGAATTTCGTGCTGAACAGATGGCCATTGTAGGGGCTGCTGAAATTGCCCGCCAAACCTGCCACGGACGGCACGTTGGGTTGCACCACGAATGCCTGCACCTGGCGAGTGTATTCGTAATTGGTGAAGAAATACGCGCGGTTTTTGACAATCGGGCCGCCAACCCAAAGCCCGGGATTGCTGCGAACGAAATAGGGGTCTTCCACGCGTTTGCGCGAAGCCTCATTCTGGCAAACCGGGTTGTTCGGGCTTTCCTGGCAAACACGTTTCAAACCCGGATAGGCCGACATATTGTGATCGCGGAAAAAGTAATATCCCGATCCATGAAATTCATTGCCGCCGCTGCGCGAAACGATGTTCACTGCGCCGACGCTGGTGATGCCGGTGGAAAGGTCGAAATTCGCAGACGACAACTGGAATTCCTGAATCACTTCCTGTGAGAAGTTCATTCCGGTCTGGCCTTCAATGGAATTGCGAACATTGCCGCCGTCAACGGTGATGGCCGTTTTATCCGATGCGCCGCCCAGAATCGAGACGGAAAAGAGCGAGTTGTATTGGGAAGTGGTTCCCGGCGAAGCGGTCACGCCCGGTTCCAGAAACGCCAATTGCAAAAAGCTGCGTCCATTGAGCGGCAGTTCCTGAATTTTCTGGCGAGTGATGACGCCGTCAATTGAGTGAGACTCTGTGTTGACCTGAGCGGAGCCGGTTCCTTCGACCGTGACAATTTCCGTTTTCTGGCCGACTTCCAAGATCATTTCAACGCGGGAAACTGAGCCGGTGGCGACCGTCACTTCGCGCAACAGCGTACGGAAGCCTTCAACCACGGTTTTGACTTCATATATGCCCGCAGGCAATGACGCGGCGACAAAATTTCCGTCTCCATCGGATTTCAATTGTCGTTCGATGCCCGTGGCTTTGTTGCGAATCACGATCGAAGCGTCGCGTATGACCGCGCCGGATGGGTCGGTTACTGTTCCGGTGATAGTTCCGACCGGCACTTGAGCCATTGCAAACAATGCAAATGCTGATAACAAGAGCCAGGTTGATAATGCGTAGCTGGCAGAACGTCGCATAGATTTCTCCTTAAAGTTGTGGATTGAGTTTGGGACTAGGAGAGAGGAGAGACTGAAATTTGAGAGCGCTTTTGGGAAACAGGCCATTCAGGCAAACAGCCTGTCAAATCGTATTAACTCTCAACATTAGTTCAGCAAAGCCCGGAAAGTCTTCTCCTGCTTCCAGTCAGGTCTAACGTCGCTCGTTTTGATTCTTTTTTTGCTTTTTTGTGTGCTGATCGAAATCAGCAAATGAGGTACGGAACGGGCGCATTATAACCAAGCCATTGATTTCAGCAAGTCTTTACTTTCCGAGCGGTAAGTTCATCCTGACAGGATTGTCCGACACCAAAACAGGTAAAACTACGTATGGGCAAGCGGAATCTATCGGAGTATTTTTTATTTGTCTGATGGTTAACCCCGTCAGACTTATTGGAGAGAGCATCGGGAACGGAGGCTGGTTTGGGGATTCTGGCGCCGTTCTCAAGGAAGCGAGTAATTCTGGGGAGTCTTGCTCGCTTCAGATTTCTGAGCCGAACGTTGCAATGCAGCGTTCGGCTCGTTTTGTATGACCAGGTCGCAATGCCGAACGTTCAGGCATAGCTTGGCGGATAAGACGGTGGCGTGCCGTAAATGTTAGCCATTGGCGGAGCGACTGCCATCAGTCTTCTGTACCTCTCTTCCTGTCGTTTGGTGATGGCGTTGACGACATTGATGGCCAGCAACGCGGCAACGATGGTCAGCGCCGAGGCAATGATGGCCAGCCAAAACGAAGTCACATGATCGTCCATGTTTGAAGACCGAAGGCTCCAACGATTGGAAACATTGCTGACGACGTTGCTGGTTATCCACATTGCCCACCACAACCCGAACATTGGTGTGACCACTCTGGTCATTTCCAGCGTGGAGCCGAGCGGAGAATTTTCGGTGTTCACATCGTCCGGATCGCTTCTGGTCCAGATTTCCTTGATGATTCCGTAAGGGCGAACCAGATTGAGGAATGGAACGAACCAGCTCCCTACAGCCCAGCCCGGCGAGTAATCCGTGTGCTCGGTGCCGAGCGGTTTCAAATTCAAATACGACCTTCGCATCCAGATCAAAAACAGGACGATGGTGGCCAGATAGCCCAGAATCGAAAATCCTCCGACTCCCAGCGCAATCAAACCTACGGCGATTTGCAACGTGCCGCCCGGCATATCGGTAAAATTGGCATCGCCATCCGAAAGCGAAGCCGCAACGGTTTCAGGATATTGCGAAGCCAAAAACAACTCGACCGCATTCGCAATGATATTTACGCCATCCAGCATCGCTGTGAAACCGAGCGATAGCATGGCCCACAAAGCTATCTGGCGCGTGGATTTGAACGGTTCTGGCTGATAAAAATGATCCATTGTAATCACCTCTGAGTTTGGTGGTTCCCGCTGGCTGAGCCGGGAACGGTTGTTGTTCGGTTTCCAAAAACGCGCGCGATCTTAGCACTCGTCATCTCAGTCGGAAAGCTTTGGCCGACTTAAAATTCCAATCTCAATCCGACCCGCATCGTGCGCGGTTTGACCGTCCGTACCGGAACCAGAAAGTTGCTCAAACTCGTTGGAGTGAAATCCACGAACTCTGCGCCAAAGCTGAAGACGGTCGAATTCAGCGGGTTGAATGTTTCGACCTTGAATTCCAGTCTGTGGTTTTCTTTGAGTTGAAAACGGCGCGATAGCCGCAAATTCATGGTGTACGAAGCCGGGCCGCGTCCGACGTTGCGCGGCAAATTGCCGACGGTTCCGATGGTCGGCAGCGAAAAGGCATCAGCCAGCGATTGATTGAGCGGCGTTTCCAGCTTCCGCCAGCCAATGTCGTTCAAATCACCGTTGAAGTTCGGGCGGTCATTGTTCACGTCGTCCAGGTTTCGATCATTGCCGTTGGCTCCGATGCTGAACGGACGCGACGAGGCGAAGTTGAACGTCCCCGCCAGCCTTATGCCGCCAATGTAATTCGGCATCTGGAAATAACCGCTCACGGCGATGCGATGCCGTGCGTCGAGCAGGCTCAGGCTGTATTCGCGGCGAAAGTCTCCGGCGACCAGCGGCGACGAAGTATTGACCACGCCGTCGTCCATCAAACGACTCAAGGTATAGCTGGCGCGAACGAAGCCGCGCGCTGTCAAACGCCGAGTCGTCTCGAAACTGATGCCGTGATAATTGCTGTTGCCGCGTGATTGCAACTCTTCGATCTGAGTCAGATTCGGATCGGGTCGGAACAGGCGCAACACGGCCAGCGCCGAACGAATGCCTGCTGTGGCGTTGCTGGTCGAAGGATTGTTCAAACCGAAAACAACTATCGCCCTGTCGCCCTCGCGCAAGGTTTGTGTCGGGGTTGTGCTGAGATTGAACCGAACGAAATCCGAATTGCCAGTTGCCGTGATCGGCCGATTGCCGGCGGCATCCCGCCGGTTGTCGAAATCGCGCGACGTGAGGTAGGCAGCGAAATCCGAAAAACCGGCGGGCAATCGCGGGGCGTTGGCGTTGATTTCGCGCCACAGGTGCAAGCCGCGATTGAAAACATAATTGATTTCTACTTTGAATCCGCGCGCCAATTCGCGCTCAAAACCTGCCGAAGCCTGATAGCTTTCGGGAATGCGGAAGTCGTCGCTCAATCGGCGAATGAACCCTGCTTCGCGGGCGCCGAATTGCCTGACGCGCGGATCGTCGCTGTTGAGTCGGGCAGGAAATTGCAACGAGGTGAGAAGCGATTCGGCCAGCGCGGTGTTGCTATCAACGGCGACGGTTTGCGACGTCAGCGTGTAATCGTCCAGAGTTCGCAACAGCGCACGATTGTAAAAGATGCCGTAACCGCCGCGCACTACGGTTTTGTGCGAACTATGCGGCGACCACGCGAACGACACGCGGGGGCCGAAATTATTGCGATCTTTGAGAATCGTTTCGTTGTCCCAGCGCAGCCCCAGCGAAATTTTCAAATCGCGCCGCGCCTGCCAATCATCCTGCGCGAAAACTCCTGCATAAGTGTTGCGCAGTTCCGATTCTGTGAAAAAACGATGCTGGTAACGGGAAAACCTGTTGGCAAGGAAATCGGCTGGCGAAGCGAAAGTGAAGACGCCGGTTGTGTCTTCCAAATCCACGAAGCGCGAACGAATGGCTTGCACGTCAGCGCCGAATCGCAGCGAATGTTTGCCGCGTTGGTAATGTATGGTTTCCTGCAATTGCCAGCGTTCTTCGCGTCTGTCTATGCCGCTCAGAGTGCTGGCCCCTGCTGTCAGATTTCCTCGTCTTGGGAATGGATTGGCGGCGGTGTTTCCAATCACGTCGCGCGGATCGTCGAAATCAATGATGACAACCGGATTGTCATTGGCCGGAGCGTCAGCCGGAGTCAGCCGCGAAAATTGAAAGCGCAGATTGCTGACCAGTTTTGGCGAAATCGTCAGGTTGTCGCCGATGGCAATGGATTGGTTGTCGCGTCCGGTTCGCCGAAGTGTTTCGAGCGTTCGGCGTCCTCCGGGAAAGCCGCGTTCGTCGCGGTTGCGCGCCAGCGTGAACATCGCAAAGCCGTTGTGTCGTTCGCCGACAAACAAATCGCCGCGCGTTTGCACAGTGTGAGCCACACGCGGAGTCGTCAGGGTCAGGTCGTACAAACCGACTTCTGCGCCGCCATTGACCGTCACGCGATTGCCTCTGGTGTCCAGACTTGTCGCGCCCAGATTCGCGCCGTTTGGTTTCGGCAGCGCAAAGGCCGGGTTTGTTGCCAATGGCAACAACGCGGCGATTTCGGCTTTGTCGTAAATGTTGTCGTATTCATAAGCCGCGAAGAAAAACAGCTTGTCGCGCTTGATTGGCCCGCCCAGGCTGGCACCGGGATTGTGGTTTTGAAACGGCAGCCGAAAGCCGCGTGCCGGGTCGGCGTTGCGCCGATATGAATTGGCGTTCAGGCTTTCGTCGCGGAAGTAATAAAACGCCTGGCCGTGAAATTGATTTTTCCCGCTGCGCAATCGCAAATTGACTCTGCCGCCCGAAGCTCTGCCGTATTCCGCCGAAAACTGATTGGTGATGACCTGCACCTCTTCGACGGCATGCAGCGACGGCGTGAAGCGTTCGCGCGCGGCGCGGTCGTCGTTGTTGTCCAAACCTTCAATCGTCAGATTGTTGGAAAATGGAGTTCCGCCGGTCAGGCTGAACACTCCTGTTTCTTCGGGCGGACGGCGAAAATTGTCCGTGCGGTCGCCCGCATCCAGGTCTTTGTCGCTCAGCGCGGGCGGAGCGGTTCCGGCCAGCGTGAAAATCAAATCGAAGGGATTTCGCGATTCCACCGGCAAGGTGTCAATCTGTTTTTGCGTGATGGTTCCGCCGACCACTGTGCGCGAAGTGTCCACCAACGGTTGCGAAGTTTCGGCGTTGATGACGATTTGTTCTGCAATGGTCGCAGGCGAAAGCTGAAAATCGCGGCGAAGCACCGTGCCAGCCGGAACGTTGAGGTTTTCAATCTTCACGGTTTGAAATCCTGCGGCTTCGATTCGCAATTCGTAAGTCCCGGGTGGCAGCAATGCCAGCCGATACCGGCCTTCTTTATTGGTAGTCGAGTTTCTTTCGTTGTTGCTGGCTGAATGTTTGACGAAGACTTTGGCATTGACGATGGCATTCTGGCTGGCGTCTTTCACGACGCCTTCAAACCCGATGTGATCCAGGTCGTTGGTAGTGAAGTTCGACGTGACAAAAAGGCAGAAGAACAAGGCAAAGGAAAATCGGAGCATGGGAGTCCCTCCAGGTAAACAGCGGGTCGCTGTGTGTTGAAGGGGTGGCCGATTTTGGAAAACTGAGACGGGCGGATACTACTGCCGACAGGCTGAATGCTCAAGGTTCAGGCAGAGAAATTCACAGAAGGCCATAGCCAGTGAGCGCGAATCTAAGCCGTCGCTTGTTTTTGTCGCAATCGGGGCGACAGCTTTCTGAGCTTTTCGACAACGGCAGGCAGCGTTTCCAGCACATAATCCACGTCTTCGCGTGTGTTGTCTTTGCCAAAACTGAAGCGCAAGGAACCGTAGCCGTTGTCGCGCGGCAAACCAATCGCCATCAGCACGTGCGAAGGTTCGTGCGAACCGGACGAACAGGCCGAACCGGTGGAAACCGCGACGCCTTTCAAATCCAGCGAAATCTGTAAACCTTCGCCTTCGACAAACTCGAAATTCAGATTGGCAATGTTGGGGATTCGCCGCGCCGGATCGCCGTTGCGCGAAACATCAGTGATGCGTTTGAACAATTCGTCTTCGAGGTAATCGCGAAGCTCGCGCGCGTGTTCCATTCGTTCCGTCAGATGCAATCGCGCCAGTTCGCAGGCTTTGCCGATGCCGACGATCAGCGGAACGCTTTCGGTTCCGGCGCGGCGGTCGCGTTCGTGATGGCCGCCGTGCATCTGGCTGGTCAGGCGAACGCCTTTGCGAACGTACAGCACGCCAATGCCCTTCGGGCCGTGTAGCTTGTGCGCCGTCATCGTCAGCAAATCCACGCCAAGTTCTTTCACGTCAACTGGGATTTTGCCGACCGATTGCACTGCGTCGGAGTGCAGATGCAAATGGCGCTGTCCGGCTTCGCGGCGTTCTTTGACCAGAGCGCCGATCTCGCTGACCGGCTGGGTCGTGCCGAGTTCATTGTTGGCGTGCATGACGGTAATCAGCACGGTTTGGTCGCTCAGTGCGGCGCGAACGTCTTCAATGCGAACGACGCCTTCGCGGTAAACGGGCAGATAAGTCACTCGCCATCCCTGTTGTTCCAGGTGAGCGCAACTGGCCAACACTGCCGGATGTTCGATCTGGGATGTAATGATGTGCTTTCCCTTGTCGCTGTGCGCTTCGGCAATGCCCTTGATCGCCAGATTGTCGGATTCCGTGCCGCCTGACAGGAAGGTTATTTCCGTTGGGCTGGCGTTAAGCAGTGCGGCGACTTGCCCGCGAGCGGTTTCGATGGCTTGTTTGGCTTGCTGGCCGAACTGATGCGTGCTGGATGCGTTGCCGAACTCTTCAGTGAAGTAAGGAAGCATCGCATTGACGACTTCATCGTCCACTCGTGTCGAAGCGCTGTTGTCGAGATAGATTTTTTTCAGAGCCATGATGACGTGTACCGTTAAACGATTTGAGTGATTTGAAGGCGCAGCATACACCAAGTCGGCGCTTGTTTTGAGTGCGGCATTGGTGTAGAACTTCGTTACCCTTTTAACTCCCCAACCAAACAGTTCGTGCAAATCAGAAGGAGGCAATCAATGAATAACAATTTCGCTCGCCGCATTTTCGGGCTGGCAATCGTGCTGATTGTTTTGGCGACGATGGCGATGGCGCAAACGACGAAACCGCGCCCGGCAGTGGTCACCAACAGTCAGGCATCTTACCGATATGCGCATCAGCATGGGTATCGCGGCGGGTACGAAGACGGATTCATCAAAGGCAAAAGCGATGTGAACGAAGCGTTGACGCGCGATATTGAAAACAGCGAGGCTTACAACAGCGCGAATAAAGGCTACAAGGAAAGTATGGGGACATTGGCCGAATACCAGGAAGGCTATCGAATCGGGTTTGAAGTTGGTTACAACGACGGATATTTCGGGCGTCCATATTCAGTGACCTTGCCAACCAATCTGAGCAAAGTCGTGATTGCGACGATCAATGCTAATAACGCTGCCGCTCCCAGCCGGGTGCGGACAGCCGATGACAGAGTCATTGCTGACACACGCGCTCCTGAACCGGATCGGTCACGAGATCGCGTTGCGTCAAATCCTGCTTCCGGCAATTCGTCTCGCCGAAACCCAATCATCGTTCGTGACGGCATTCAGATGAAAATCCGTTTGAATGACCAGATCAGCACCAAAACCAACCGCGAAGGCGACAAGTTCACCGCCGTCGTGCTTGATCCCAGCGAATACGCCGACGCCGTCATCGAAGGCCACATTGCCAAGCTGAACAAATCGGGCAAGGCTTCGGGCAAAACCGAACTGGCGCTGGTGTTCGACACCATTCATCTCCGCGACAACCGCAGCGGAAGATTTGCGGCTCAGGTTGAAAAAATCTACCAGAGCGAAAAAGTCAAAAGCGTTGACGATGAAGGCAACGTCGAATCCGGAAGTCGCACGAAAGACACTGCCGTGCGAACCGGCGGCGGCGCAGTGCTCGGCGCAATCATCGGCGGCGTAGCCGGAGGCGGCAAAGGCGCAGCCATCGGAGCTGTCATCGGCGCTGGCGTCGGCGCTGGTTCCGTGTTCATCGAAGGCGGCAAGGAATTGACGCTCGAACCCGGCACGGAACTGCTGATTCGCTCAGCGGCTCCGGCCAGTTCAGAAAATAAGTAGCCAGTATGCAGAAGACAGTAGTCAGCGGCGAAAATTGCTGTTCGCCGCTGACTACTGACTACTGACTACTTACTACTGACTACTTACAGATGATTACTTTGCTCACCGATTTTGGCACAGCCGATTACTTTGTTCCCGCCGTCAAAGGCGTCATTCTTTCCATAAATCCACAAGCTCAAATCATTGATCTGACGCACCAGATTCCGGCGCAGGATGTTGTAACGGGAGCCTTCACACTAGGCGCATGTTACAGGGACTTTCCAGCGGGAACGATTCACCTGGCGGTAGTTGACCCCGGCGTAGGTTCTTCGCGCCGAGCGATTGTTGTTCAAGCCGGCAGCCAGTTTTTTATCGGCCCTGACAACGGAATCTTCAGCTACGTTTTCGCGCGAGAAGAGCAGTTGAGAGTGTTTCAGATTGAGCGCGAAGATTTGTTTCGCCGACCGGTCAGCCCGACTTTTCACGGACGAGATGTGTTTGCTCCGATTGCCGCTCACGTTTCAAAAGGCCTTTCGCCTGAAAACGTCGGCAGAGAAATCGCTGATTTCGTAAGACTTGAAATTCCTGGTCTTTCAGTCAACGAAAGCGGTCTACAAATCACAGGTTCAGTTATTCACGTAGACCATTTTGGCAACTGCATCACAAATTTGACCGCGCGTGAACTGCCGCCAGATCAACCCGATCAATCCGCAATCAAGCTGCGTTTTGCCGGTCAGCAAATCACTCAGATCGGTTCGCACTTCGCTCAGGCAGCAAAACAAAGTAATTTGTTCGCCTATCTGGGCAGCGCCGGATACTGGGAAATTGCGTTGTGGTGCGATTCCGCCGCTGAGAAGTTTGCGGTTTCACGCGGCGCTAAAGTCATTCTCGAACGCGAATTGCCGAATGAAGGTTGAATCAGCACGGCAACATGCCTGACCGTTTCAATTCAGCATTCAGCACACTCAGCACTCAGAATATGAAGCTGATTCGATCAACTCTGAATTTGGAAGCGCGCGTGCAGGTGATGGGCGTGCTGAACGTCACGCCGGATTCGTTTTCCGATGGAGGCAAATTCGACGACCTTACACGAGCCGTCGAGCGCGCGCTGGAAATCGAAGCCGAAGGCGCTGATATTCTGGACATCGGCGGCGAATCCACACGGCCCGGTTCGCTGGCTGTCAGCGCCGAAGAAGAAGCCGCGCGCGTCTTTCCTGTGCTGGAACGGCTGGCTGGGAAGCTGCGCATTCCCATTTCCGTAGACACGACCAAGCTCGAAGTCGCGCGCGGAGCCATTGAACGCGGAGCCGAACTCATCAACGACATCAGCGGTCTGCGTTTTGAACCTGGCCTGGCCGATTTGGCGGCTGAAACCCGCGCGGCGTTGATTTTGATGCATTCGCGCGGAACTCCCCAAACGATGCAGACGTTGCCGCCGGTCGAAAACATCTTTGCCGAAGTCTTAGATGGTCTGCGCTGGTCAATCGCACAAGCAGTCGAACGCGGCGTGGATCGCTCTCAACTGATCCTCGATCCCGGCATAGGCTTCGGCAAAACGGTTGAGCAAAACCTGCAACTCATCAACGGGCTTGATCGGTTGACTGAAAAATTCGCCTTGCCGGTATTGCTCGGCACGTCCCGGAAGTCATTCATCAAACGAACGCTTGACCAACGAATGACGGCGACCAGACGAAACGACGACCGCGAACGAATTGCCGGAACGATTGCCAGTTCTGTCGTAGGCCTTTTACGAGGCGCGCGGATCGTGCGCATTCACGATATGGCAGAGATGGTGGCTGCCGTCAGATTGGCCGAAGCGATTTGCCAGTCAGGTCATTGAAGCTTGCCATTCCACGTGATGCCTGCCAAACGCCACAACTTCGATATTTGTCGCGCAAGACTTGAGTCGGTCTAAATCCTGCGCCGCATTATTTTCCTGCCAAATCGCAAAACTTATCTCGCCCTTCCGCGCGTCTCAAACCAAACAAGCCCATTCAAAAGCGATTGATCGTTGTCGTCCAACAGCCACGGGTCAATTTAACCTGTAAATTTTTTCAGCATTTTCCCTGAAAAGTTTTCGTTTATTCTCTGCATTGGCGTCTTTGACCAGAAAGTTCAGCGCGTCGAACCATTGGCGGTAACTGGCCGCCAGAGTGCAAACCGGCCAGTCGCTGCCAAACATCACTCGATCCCAACCAAAGCTGGCGATCACGTATTCCACTGCCGGTCGCAAATCTTCCACCGTCCAATTTTCCACATCCGTGTTGACGACAATGCCGGAGACTTTGATAACCACGTTCGGCAAGCTGGATATTTCCGAGATGCGTTCGCGCCAGAGGTCGTAATTACGATTCTTGATGTCGGGGTTGCCACAGTGATCGAGAATGAAGCTGACATTCGGGCAGTCTTTGACCAATTGAATGGCAACGGGTAATTGATGGTCGCGGACGCAAATATCGAATGACAACCCCCACTCTTCCAGGGAACGAATGTTTTCCCTGAACGTCGTTGTCGTCGAAAGCTCGTCGGGTTCTGATTGCAGCAAACGACGAATGCCTTTCAGGTTTGGATGACCGGCGAACTGCTGAATTGATTCGCGGAAGTTGTCGTATTCAGGACGCGCATTGGCCACGACGCCGGAAAGTGGATTGTCGTTGCGTTCGCTCAATTCCAGAATGTAACGGGTTTCGTCCGCGATGAAGGCTTCGTCAATGTCAGCTTCGACGTGAACGGATTTGACGATTTCGATCCCTTCGGTCGCCGCCAGATAATCTTCCATACGAAAACTGCGATTGAGTTTGGGCTGATTCGCCGTCCACGAATAGGGCAGTTTGTCCAAATCCCAGAGGTGTTGGTGCGTGTCTACGATCTGCATGATTCCAGACTCCAAAAGAACTTGGGCGGCTGAAACATAATTTTCAGCCGCCCAAGCCTGACGTTGACAGATAAAACAGAAACCGGATGGTGGCTTATTTGTCGCCCTGCCGCGACGTTGCCGAGTTGCGTTTCCAGGAACGCGTCGCCAGATCAGCCGCCGCAGGCATTTCGCTGATGCCCTTTTGCAGAATTGTGTCCCAGTCGGCAATACCCTGCTGGGCGCGATCCGATCCATAAGCCGCCGTCAACACTTCGTATCGAAGCTGACGATGCAGCCACTTGGCATTTTCGTCAATCGCCGCGGGCGTCACGCCGTATTCCGTATTGTCAGCATAAAACTTGACCAGAAATTCGCGTTGAGCTTTCAGAATCGGATCGGTGATGACGAAATCGGTCGGTTTCAATTTGTGGTCATATTCCAAACCGTTGACTTTGAAATTCGCGGCCCCAGAAACCTGACCGGCAACCAAATCACGGGCGAACAGGTAAATGCCGTGACTCAAGCGCAATTGCATCGGCGTCATGTATTCGCTGCTCTCGACTTTGTGATCCGGTTCAATGCCACCTCCGCCGTACACCGTGCGGCCAAGATCGGTTTTGCGTTCGTCCGTGCGTTTGGGCGGAGCCAATGGGTCACCACCGACGCTTCGGCGGTAGTAATACTCGAACAGCGAACCATTGGAATAATCACGTTGAATCAAACGCCCGCTCGGCGTGTAGTAATGAGCGATGGTCAGGATCAATCCGCCGCTGTTGACCAGCGGGAAAATTCTCTGCACCAGCCCTTTGCCAAACGTTTGTTCGCCAATTATCAATCCGCGATCGTGATCCTGAATCGCTCCGGCGACGATTTCAGAAGCCGACGCGGATTGGCGATCCACCAGCACAACCAGCGGGAAATTTTCGGACGCGCCAATGCGAACATAATATTCTTCGTCAAATCCCAGACCGGGCCGGCCTTTTTGAGTCACGATGCGCTGGCCACGTTGCAACAATTGGTCGCAAACGCGAACGCCCTGATCCAGATAGCCGCCGCCGTTGCCGCGCAAATCCAGAACGAAGCTTTCCGCTCCCTGTTCGCGCAAATTGGCAATTGCCACGGCGACTTCACGGCTGGTTGTGGATTGGAACCCTTCGGTCAATCCGACATAACCGATGCCGGGTTTGACCATGTAAAAGCTTCTCACCGAAGGTCGCGGAATGCCGTCGCGCGTGATTGCCACCTTGATCGGTTCGGCAACTCCCAGCCGTTTGACTGTAACGGTGATCTGCGTGCCGCGTTCACCGAGCAGCAATTGGCGAACTTTATCCGAACTCCAGTCCGACGTGTCCTTGTTGTCAACGGCAACGATGTGATCGCCATACCGCAATCCCGCACGAGAAGCCGGGCTGCCTTTGAAAGGCTCCAGCACGTAAGTCACCTTGTGACGGGTGCCAATCATAGCGCCGATGCCAAAATACTGGCTTTGCTGCTTTTCGTTGAACTCTTTGAAAGTTTTGGGATCAAGGTAATCCGAATGCGGATCGAGCGTTTTGAGCATGCCACTGATGGCGGCTTTGCTCATCGTTTCGTCATCAAGCTCGGAAAAATGATATTTGCTGATGATGTCCGCAGCCTTCTGATAATCTTCGGAAATTCGGCGAGCAGTCACCCCTCCCTGCTGAGCTGACACCAAACTCGGCACAACCAGCGCCAACCCAAGCGTCAAAGCCAACAAAGCGGATAGCGAAAATTTCTTAAACTGTTTTTTCACCGCTGACTCCTTCGAAAGTTAAAGTTCCAAGTCCATTGGTAGACACAAAGTCATAGTAGCCGCAGAAAATTGATAGTCAAGCCGGGATAATGGCCGAAAACAGTTTTCTGCCAACAAATTACCAATAGTTGCCGGGCAGCGTTGACGGAAATTGAGCGATTTCCACCGAACTCGAATTGTCGGCCAAGTCTTCCGGCAATCAATAAGTTGTGAATTGACTCGCTTCCCGTAATGGGCATAATTACCAGCGTTGGTTTGTGCGCCTCCTTCGTAACGTTTGAGTTATCGAAAAATGAGCAATAAGAATCGTAAACCTCCCGCTGAGGCCGAACCGATACCCGTCTATCGTGGGACCAAGCACAAATACGCCATTGTCAAAACATCTCCGCCACCCGCTGTCAAAAAATCTAGGTTGTTGTTGAAGCTTTTACTGCTACTGATAGTGATCGGAATTATCGTTATGCCGATCCTCGCCTATTATTACAACCGCTACTCCGAAATCATTGACCAGGGGCTGGCCGGAAAGATATTCGAACGGTCAACGGGAATTTACGCTGCGCCGATGCATTTGTATGTCAATGCTCCCTATCGCCAAACCGATGTGATTCGCCATTTGCAGAATGTAGGGTACGTCAATCAAGGCGCTGTGACCAACGATACCCGCGGACGATTTACCGTTGCGAGCAATAATGTTGACATCTTTCCCGGTACTGAAGCAGTCATCAACAACTCCAAAGCCTTTCCGGCTTTGCGTGTGGAATTCGGTCCGACCGGATACGGCATTCGTTCGCTGACGGAATCGGAAAAACAACAAACGCTGCAGGAAGCCCTGCTCGAACCGGAAAAGATTTTCTCCACCATCAACAAAGAGCGCAACAATGACCGCGAAAAACGCAAAAACGTAGAATTCAAGGACCTGCCGAAAACCCTGGTGGATGCCATTGTCGCTACAGAAGACCGCAGCTTTTTCGATCATTCAGGCATCAGCCTGCGAGCGATCCTCCGCGCTTTTTTCCGCAACACCGAAGAAGGCGAAATTACGGAAGGCGGCAGCACAATCACCCAGCAACTGGTCAAAAGCTTTTTCCTGACGCCCGAACAAACCTATAAACGAAAACTCGCCGAAGCTTACATGGCCATCATTATGGAGCGTAAGCTGAGCAAGGAGCAGATTCTGACGCTTTATTGCAATCAGATATATCTGGGACAACGCGGCGGTTTTTCCATCAACGGTTTCGGCGAAGCCGCCCGCACATATTTTGGAAAAGACGTCAGTTACCTGACGTTGTCGGAATCGGCGTTTCTGGCCGGAATGATTCACAGTCCGAATTATTATTCGCCGTTGCGGGAAAGTCTGGTTGCCGAACGCGAAAATCGCGCCCGTGAACGTCGCAATCGCGTGCTGGATTTGATGCTCGAACAGGGCAAGATCAAACCCGAAGAAGCCGCCAACGCCAAGCTGCAACCTCTGGGCGTCATAGGGCGAGGCAACACGGACGCAGTGGACGCGCCTTATTTCGTGGATTACGTGTTGAAACAGTTGGACGAAAAATACCGCGAAGACAGTCAATCCATGCGGTCACTGCGGATTTACACTACGGTTGATCTGGAATTGCAGCGCGCGGCATACGCGGCAGTGCAGAAAAACATGCCGGAAATTGATCGGCAGGTCATGGCGAAACGCGGACGCACCACCGGATTGCAGGCGGCGCTTGTGGCTCTCAACGCCAAAACGGGCGAAGTGCTGGCGATGGTCGGCGGACGCGATTACACCAGCAGCCAGTTCAACCGCGCGACGGAAGCCAAACGCCAACCCGGTTCCGTCTTCAAACCATTCGTTTATGCCGCCGGGTTGAGCGAAAGCTCCGTGGATCGTCGTATCACAGCGGCTTCGATTTACCGCGACGAACCGCGCGGATTCGATTTCGACGGCAAGTTTTATTCGCCGGACAATTTCAAAGACAGTTATGAAATGCGTTCGATGAGCGTCCGCGAAGCTCTGTACAAATCCAAGAACGTCATCACGGTGTCCATTGCCGAGCGCGTCGGATATTCGCAAATTGCCAATTTCGCCCAAAATGCCGGTTTGCCAAACGTGCTGGCCGTTCCGTCCACCGCGCTGGGCACGTCCGAAGCGACGCCGCTGCAAATGGCATCGGCTTACACTTCCTTTGCCAATCAGGGGAAACGCGCCGCGCCGCTGACAATCAAACGGTTGACGACCAAAGACGGCTCGATCCTTCTGGAAAATGAGGCGAAGATCAACGACGTAATGACTCCGCAGGTCGCTTACATCATGACTTCGATGATGGAAGACGTGCTGACCATGGGCACTGGAACCCGCGTGCGACAAATGGGATTCAATAGTCCGGCGGCAGGAAAAACCGGAACTTCGCGCGACGGATGGTTTGCGGGTTACACGCCGAATCTTGTGTGTGTGGTTTGGGTCGGATTCGACAACAATGACGACATCGTGGTCACAGGCGGTTCGACGGCAGCATTGATCTGGGCGGATTTTATGAAACGCGCGTTGGAAGTTCGCCCGGAACTGGATGGTCAGTTCGAGCCGCCATCTTCAGGCCTGGTGACGGCGTATGTCACTCCGCAGGGAACTGAGGCAAAGAATGACACGCCCGGCGCGCGACGAGAAATTTTCCTGAGCGGTACGGAAACCGGCGAAGCTCAAGACCTGACTCCGACACGCCCGCCGCAAACCACCATCGCAGGACAAACAAGCCAACCGCCGTTTTCGGGGCCGATCCTTGGGCAAAGCGCTCAAACAACGCCACAAGGAGCAACGCGCCAGCCGACACCGTATCCGCCGCCGCCCGGCGCTCCACCAATTCCACAAGGATTGGCAGGACAAACTACCAGCGTCAGCGGGATTGATACGATGATCCCGGTTTTGCCCGAAGCGCGCGGACGAGTCACATTGGGGCAACCAACTCCGCAACCGACTGCGACTCCTGACAATCGTTCAATTCTGGGTCGAACCAGAGATCGCGCTTTGGCAGCGGTCACGGGAAAAGCTCAACCTGCCCCATCAACAGGTTCGACAACCACGACGCCACGTTCGACGCCGCGCGTTACGCCGACGCCTGCTTCATCTGTTAGGCAAGCTCCGCCCAGAAACGACATCCGAATCACAACGGCTCCGACGGTCGGCCCGACCCCATGGCCAACGCCCAGACAAGCCGCTGTCGTTTCGACTCCCAAGCCGACTCCCGATGCGATCAGGCCTCGTCGAGTCCCAACGCCTACGCCGGCTCCTAAAAAAGCTGACGTCAAAGCTGTCACGTCCAAACCGTCACAGGTGGCAAAAGCAAAAGCTTCACCGACACCCAGGCCGGTTTCGCCAACCCCGACTCCTGCCGCAACTCCGGCAATTTCAGGCGGTCGCAAGCAATTCAATTTTGAAGTCTGTTCGGTCAGCGGATTGATCCCGGTCAACGGCGTTTGCAAAACTCGAATTCGCAAATCCTTCTTCGTTGGCGAAGAGCCGACTCGCACTTGCTCTGCCGACCGGCACAAATGACAGCGACAAAGCCTTCTTGATAAAAACGCGGCGTAGCACCTGGTGAACATCTCAAACCAAATGCCACGCCGCGTTGGATTTTCTATTTTTCATTCTTCATTGAGGTTTGTGTATTGCACTCACTCAATGACAAATAAAAATGAAAACTGGAAATAAAGCGACCGCCTGATTCCCTTCCGATTTGTTACTTCTTTTCGCCCGACACTTTCAGCGTGCGAACGTATTTAACCAAAGCCGTCACCTGAGCCGGTTTCAGCGTGTCTTTGAACCCAGGCATAATCCCTGCGCCTTCGTTGATGGCTTCAGCAATTGCCTTGTCGGTGTTGTCGGCATGCCATTTTTCGGTGGTCATATCGGGCGGCTCCAGACTTTCAATACCTTTGCCGTCTGCGGCATGACATTTTTTGCAATGCTGCGTCCACAACGCAGCAGCGCCGCTTGCCTTGCCCGCCGCCGGAGCCTTTCCTTTCGCCGGAGCTTTTTTGGTCTGCGCCGAAACAGCAAACGAAATCAGACCGGCCATAGCCAGCAAAACTACCAAAATCGAAACTTGTCTTTTCATTGTTTTTGTCAAACTCCTGAAAATGAATTGTTGAACCGGATCGCGTCCGAAGAGGGTTCAGATGCCAATCCATCGTAAAGCCAGAAACTCATTCGGGCAACTCCTCCTGCTTCGGTTCCGGCAGGAAGAAGCTCAGAAGCAAATTGCCCGCGTACAGTAAGAACGCCACCGCCGCCGCTGCATACGCCAACTTCATGGACGCAGCGCTGCCCGGCATCGTTGCCAGGAATTGCGTGGTCAACAGCGGAGCCGAAGCGCCGAACATTCGCCCGCCGATGTTCGCCGCAAAGCTTTCGCCCGTGCCGCGCAAATGCGTCGGATAGACGCGCGGCAGGTAATTTCCCCAGAAACTCAATTGCGCGACGGTGAACAACCCGGCAAAGAACATGCCCCATTTCAACATCGCCAGATTGCTGGTTGCCGGAAAGATAAAAACCAGCGGAACCAGAATTATTCCCGGAAGCAGGAACACACGCAGCAGGTTTCGCCGCGACAAAATGCGAATCGCCAGAAACGCCAGCAGGAAGCGTCCGACCAGTCCGCCGATTTCCTGAAACAGTTGTGTATTGGCCACTGCGCCGGAAATCACTTTTGCGCGCTCAGGCGGCGGCAAAGCCGCGTCCACCTGCACGAGCGAAGGAACGATTTGCGGAATTTGTTGAATGGCTCCGAACGCAATGCCCAGACTGCACGCAAACATCGCCGCAGTGATGAGCGTCGTTTTGCGATATTCCGGCACGAACAATTCCTTCAAACTTGGCCGTTTCAACGTGCCCGCCGCGCGCTTCTGCTGCCAGACGGGCGATTCGGGCAGGAACGGTCGAATGATAATGAGCGGAATCGCCGGTATCAATCCTGAAATCAGCAAATAGCGCCAACTGTCATGCCCGCCGTGAATTGCCGGCAACGAAGTGGAAACTTTGGCGATCAACGCCGCCATTCCGCTGACCATCACGCCGCCAAGACTGGAAAAGGCTTGCGTATATCCCAACACGGATTCGCGCTGTTTCGGGTCGGAAAACAGTTCCGCCAGCCATGCCACCGCCGCAACGAATTCCACGCACACGCCTATGAACGTAGTGCAGCGAAAGAACAGCAACATCGGCAACGAAGTCGCAAAGCCTGCGGCAAATGCCGAAAAGGCGTAAACCAGAATGCTCCAGGTCAGCACGCGTCGTCGTCCCAATCGGTCGGTCAAATATCCGCCGAGCAATCCGAAAATTCCGCCCGACACCGCAGGCACGTAAAAAAACAGATCGCGCCAGTAATTGTATCCGGGGCTTCCGAAGGCATGTCCGCCAAGCTGCATCACCGAATCGCGGATAATCAGCGGCAGCATCAATAATTCATACGTGTCGAACGCAAACCCTATGACGGCGATAATGCAGATCAACCATTGAACCTTGGTCAGACGGAGCGAGTTTTCATTGGCCATACAATTTTTTCAGCCTTCCTGTTTGCCTTCAATTGCGCAAAGCAACACTCCGGCGGCGATGCCCAACCGGCGATCAAACCGGAATTGTGTGTCGTGCGAAAAATCCAGCGTCAGTTTGGTAACGAACGGATTGAAGTTTTGTTTGAATTCGGCGACAGACGAACCGCCGATTTCCACCAGATACGATTGCGGAATCAGATTGGTTACGAACCGGCGCAAAAAAGCCAGAAAGGCATTCTCCTCCTGGATGCTGCCGATTTCGTTGTCATATACATCCATGATGATCCATTGGTCACGGAACATGGATTTCCAGCCTTTGCGTTTGAGCGCGCCGACTTTGTGACCTGTCGCAGTGTCCACCACGTCATAAGCAGCCGAAAAATCCAGGATTGTGCGAGCCTTGATCGAAAGCAGTTCCGTAGTCATGGATTCATCGGTGAATAATCGAATGTCTTCTTTCAATTTGAACGCCGCCTGCTTGGAAAACAGCGCCAGGTTCCCTGCCGGATCGAAGATTTCAAACTTGCCGCCCACTATGGTGAGAATGCGTTTGCGAACCTGATACATCGAATGGCTGAAGCGATCTGAAGCCATGAGTCATCTCTCCTTGATTTTGGTTATTCCTCGCCCGCATCCGCGGCTGAAGACTGCGGCTGCTCAGACCGGCGGTACTCTTCCAGCAGGCGCTGCATGATGTCTGAAAATGTCCAGTTTGGATCGAGCGACGGATCGGCTTGCAGACGCCGATCCAGTTCGGAATACGCTCGTGCCCTGGCCCACGCAAAGAAATGCGCCAAGTCATAATCAATTTCGGGCATTCGCTGACCTCTTAAATGAATTCCTGATTGCTTGATGGAGTAAAAGACGCGCGGATTCTCAAGCTTCGGCTGCGGGGTGTCAAGTTTTGACTTAAAGAAAACAGGGATTGACAGTAGGTTCTCAATCTGCGAACTTGCGATTGTTAACCACATCGTTAATTCAGCAAAGAACTGAACGAGTGGATTAGTTTTGCACAAACGGCTACTACAAACGGAGAATCACATGCCTGCACAAAATAAGCTCTCTTTATTCAGGAGAAGGAAAAATGAATGTTATTTCCTATGCGACTGTAAAGCAGTTCATCCGCAAGCATGGCGACAGCAAGTCGTCTTTGAACTCCTGGTATCGCACAGCTTCTAAAGCCAAATGGCAGAATTTAGTTGAAGTAAAACAATCCTACCCGCACGCTGACCTTTACGGTCGTTGCACTGTTTTCAATATTGGTGGCAACAAATATCGCTTGATAGCAAAGGTGGATTACTGCGCTCAAGTGATTCGAATACGAGAGATTTTAACCCATGCCGAATACGACAAAGACAAGTGGAAAAAGGATTGTGAGACTTAACCCGCAGCGTTATGCAGAACTGTTGGTAGCGGCGTTGCCGGTTAAGATCGAAACCGATGAGCAGCACGAGCGTTTGTTAGCGTTTGCCGATAAGTTGATGGACAAAGGCGAACAGCGTTCGCCTGAAGAAGATGCAATGTTGAATCTTCTGGTTTACTTGATTCAGGAATACGAACAGAGGGTTTATCAACCAGAACAGGCAACGCCGCTGGAAGTATTGATAGAACTGATGGCGGCTCGTGACATGAAGCAAAGCGATTTGTGGCCAGTGCTGAATTCCAAAAGCGTCACGTCCGAAATCGTCAACGGCAAACGCGGTATCAGCAAAGCCAATGCAAAAGCCCTGGCCGAATTCTTCCACGTTCCGGTTGAAGTGTTCTTGTAAAACCAAGATTTCATTAAATCCTCAACCGCAAGGCAACCGATGCCAGTCATTTCGCAGCAAAGCAGCCGAAAATCTCATCAACCTGGAACCGTAAACGTTTCGCCTTTGGCAGCAATGCAAAACGAAACGTGGTCGTTCGCGTTTCCCATCCCCCAACCGATGGGAGTTAAGGAGTATTGCTTTGATCTTCCAACTGTTTGTCCTCGCCTTATTGGCTGAGTTCGCCGTCATCAGCGTAGCTCTCTTTCGCCTGGTCGCCGCCACCGTGGATTTGCGCGTTGCCGTGGATGAAGTGCTCGACAAACTGGCGGAAACCGAAACCGAGCTTCGGCAGGTGCGCGAAGACCTGATCGAATCGAAAACGCCCAAAGCCTTGCCTCGCCGCGAACGTCAGACAATAGAAATGTAGCTTGGCTTGACGGGCAGAAAACGATTTGCGAATCTCGCCGCATCCGCGAAACGAATCACCAGCAATTGGAGACGTTATGAAAGAACGAAGGAGATTTCTCAAATCGTTGACTGCCGTCGTCGGAGCGGTTGCCTGCCAACCCACACTTGCGGCATTGGCCCAGCGCGGCAAATTGAGCGACAACCAGATCATTGCCGGGCTGAAAGAAGCTCTGCAAATCGGAACCGGCAACGCCATCAATCTGACCGGACGACTGGACGGTTTTTTCAAAAACGCCGCGATTAAGATTTTGCTGCCGAAGCAATTGAATACTGTGGCCAGGGGCTTGCGCACAATCGGGCAAGGCCGGATGGTGGATGATTTCGTCCTGAGCATGAACCGCGCCGCCGAAAAAGCCGCCCCTGAAGCGCGCAAAATTTTCGTGGATGCCGTCAAGCAAATGACTTTCGACGATGCGCGAAAGATTCTGTTCGGCAACGAAACCGCCGCTACGGAATACTTCAAAGGCAAGACTTCGGATCAAATCACTACTGCATTTCGCCCGATCATTTCGAAATCCATGGACGAAGTCGGCGCGACCAAACAATACAAAGACCTGATCGCTCGATTCCAGAACATTCCCTTCGCCAAAACCCAATCGCTGGACATTGACGAATACGTAGTCGGCAAAGCGCTTGATGGGTTGTTTTACATGGTCGGCGAAGAAGAGAAGAAGATTCGCAAAAATCCCGCCGCCCGCATCACCAGCATTCTGAAAGATGTGTTCGGCAGTTTGAAGCGATGATTTACGATTTGATTCTTCAGCCCGCAAGCCAAATGTCAAAGAGTGGATAAACCATCGAAAGCTAAAGCTCTCAATCGCCGCGAATGGCGACGACAGGGTCCAGGCGGGAGGCTCTGATGGCAGGCCACATCCCGGCGATCACCCCCACCGAAGTAGAAGTCAGAAAGCCGACCAGAATCGCCCACAACGGAACAGCGGCGGGAAAGTTGACGATGAACTGAAGCGCCAGCGCGAATAAAAATCCAAGCGCGATGCCGATCAATCCGCCAAAGCCGGTCAAGGTGGCGGCTTCAATCAGAAACTGCGCCAACACGTCTCGGCGGCGAGCGCCCAAAGCGCGGCGAATGCCGATTTCCGGCGAACGTTCGGTCACGGAAACCAGCATGATGTTCATCACGCCTACGCCGCCGACCAGCAATCCGGCCAGGGCAATCGGCACAACCAACGCCGCCAGCGCGACGATGATTTGCTGCACGACTTCAAACACCTGCTCTGCGCGGTTGACGCCGAAATTGTTCGGCGCTTCGGTCGTAACGTTGCGGCGAATGCGAAGCGTCGTCGTCACCTGTTCGATCACTTCATCAACTTTGCCAGCCGGAGCGCGCACGACAATCGCAACGCCTTCGATTTCCGGGTACTGCTTGGCAATGGTTTCAAACGGAGCGTACACGATACGTTCGTCCAGTTCGTCACTGCCGATGACGCCTTCGCCGGAAGCTTTGGTCAACACGCCAACGACGCGATACACGCGACCATCAATTCGCACTTCCTGATCCACCGGATCGGTTTCTTCAAACAACTGCGAAGCGATTCCCTGCCCGATAACGCAGACCTGCACACGATTGACGCGCTCGGCATAAGTGAAAAACCTGCCGCGTTCTACACTGACCGAAACGATGTCCGGGAAGTTTTCCCAAACGCCAAGAATCAGCGGGTTGATGGCTTCGCGGCCACGCGCCGTCATCGAAGACTTGTTCGCCGACGGGCCGTAACTGCCACGGATTTTTTGCGGAGACACGGCTTGCGGCCTGTCGAGCGCCGCTACTGCCAGCGCATCTTCGTAAGTCAGGTCTTTGCGCTGTCGCTCTTCGGCGGATGGTCGCTGAAAGGACGGCCCAATTCGTTCTTCCTTTGTGAAGTAAATGACGTTCGGGGCGCTCTTTTCGCTGACGGCGGCGACGCGCGCAGACAATCCGGTCAACACAGAACCGACCATCACCACAACCGCCGTTCCGATGACCACGCCAAGCAACGTCAGCGCCGAACGCAGCTTGTGCGTCCGCAAACTGTCGAACACTGTAATGACTACGTCTTTGAGAATTTGTGTTTGCATAAGCTGATTTACGTTCGCCAGACTGCCAGCTTGTCGAAGCCGTCGTTGGAAATCAGAAAAACTGACTCGCTAAAATTCCGGCAAGCTGGCAGCTTGCCGGACAAATTTCATTCCTTCCTCAACGCTTCAATCGGACTCAGCAGAGAAGCGCGACGAGCGGGAAAGACTCCGAAGACAATTCCTACGACGCAGGAAATCAAAACCGCTGCGAACAAGGCCCACAGCGGCATGGCTATGGGAAAGCCGCTCAGCTTCGCCGACGCCCAAACCAGCGCGGTTGAAATCATCATTCCGACCAGGCCGCCAGCCAAAGTCAGCAGCGAAGATTCCAACAGGAACTGCGCCAGTATGTCTTTGCGCCGGGCGCCAATTGCCAGCCGAATGCCTATTTCGCGCGTTCGTTCAGTCACCGAGGCCAGCATCATGTTCATGACGACGATGCCGCCTACAACCAGAGCGATTCCTGTCAATGGATACAACACTGAACCGACGATACGTGTCAGCAAGCCAGTCACGGCTTCGACACTTTTGGCGGTGGTGATGCTGAAATTGTCGCTTTCTCTGTAACTCAACCGTCGCTGAGCGCGCATGCCGAAGCGAGCGATTTCTTCGACCTGTTCGTTTGGAACCTCGACGCCAGGTTTGGCTTTCACCAGCATGGCAATCGAACGCGAACGCGCGCCGAAAACTTTGGCAAATGTTCCCAGCGGAATTTGCACAAACCCATCCTGCGAAGCGCCGAACGATGAACCGCGCGGCACAGCCACACCAATGACTTCGTATTCAGCGGAACCGAGTTTGACGAGTTGCCCAAGAGCTTCACGATCGGGAAACAGGAATTCGTCCACGTCTGAACCGATGACGCAGACCGAGCGGCGGTTTTCGTCGTCGAGATCGGTCAGTTCTCGTCCGCGAGCGATCTTAATGGTCGAAAGCGCGGCAATGTTGGCGGTCACTCCCTGCACGGCAATTCCCTGTAAGGAATTGTTGCCGCGTTGCGCCGGAAGCGCAGCGTCAATCTGCGCGCCGACTTCCATGCGGTCGCCTATGCGTTGGCGCAAACCTGCAATGTCTTCAATGGTGATGTCGGGGCGCTTGGAAAGGGCTTCGGCAAAGGATTGCGCATCGCCAAGAAAATCCTGAAAAGAGGCTTTTTCAATTCGGGCAATGCCAGGTCCGAGTTCGGCAGCAGTCTGTTTGATGTAATTCTGTGCGCCTTCCAGCAAGGCGGCGACAAAGGTCACGACGGCGACGCCAATCACCACGCCGATAATGGTCAAACTCGACCGCAGCCGATTGGCCAGAATCGCGCTGGCTGCAACGCGAAACGCTTCACCCCAATGCGAAAAGCCAAACTGGATTCGATGCTGCTGTTTCTGAGTTTTTATGGCGCTGGCGATTGGCTCGCCAATGTTTTCTTCTCCATTGTCGAAAATCGCGTCTTTGAACACAGCAATGCTTTTATAGCCTGAGCGGCCTCTCTGTCACGTCAAAATCGGCGTTTGCCAATTAATTTGTCCAAGACGACTGCCACATGTTCAAAGCTGCAAAAGAAGAAATCTCACGTTTTCTCTTACGGGCGTGCGACTGACGCGAGATCATTCGCCTTCCTGTTGCTGCAAAAAGAAATCCATCAGCTCATCCGCCGAATTGGCCATTTCGACGGCAAAGCGGCTGATGCGGCTGATGAAATAATTGAACATCCACACCGCCGGAATCGCCACCAGCAATCCGAACGCCGTGGCAATCAAAGCTTCGGAAATGCCACCGGCGATGGCGCTGAAACCAGCCGTTTCCAACTGATTCATCTTGTGAAAGGCGTCAATGATGCCGATCACTGTTCCGAACAATCCGACAAAAGGCGCGGTCGAACCGATGGTCGCCAGACTGGACAAGCCGCGATGCAATTCGGCGCTTTTCACTGCGGCGGCCCGGCGCAGCGCGCGTTTGACTTTGCGCATCTGCCGACCGGAACTCAAGGCCGTGCTTCCCGCAGGACGCGAAGCCAGTTCCTGCAAGCCGGAATTGACGACAACTGCCAGATGGCTGCGCCGATAATGCTGCGTCAGCTTGATGGCTTCTTCGAGATGCGCCGAACGCAGCATTTCAGCCACGCGCGGAGCGAATTCGCGTGATTGTCTGGTGGCCGCGCTGAAGGTCAGATACCGTTCCAGCATCACGGCAATCGAGTAGATGGACATGATCGTCAGCACGATCATCACGGCAATGCCATACCAGCTCATGGTGCGCAACCAGTCCATCAACGAAGACGGCATCACATTGGGATTGCCGTCCTGCAACGCCAGCGCGAACGAACCGGCAAGCCCCGCGAAGAAGTCAAAACTTTCCGTCAGAACTATCCGAGCAAACGGATTCATACATTCACCTCCGAATAAATTGAATTGTCTGGATGGATGACGCGCACGCAGCCGAATCAAGCGCATCGTGGAAATGAAAATTCGCGGGGTTAGACCCCAGCCGATCAAAAGAAGTTCCCCGCTACCAGAAAACTTACTTCCGCATTGCGACAATCACGGCTTGCAGGTAAATTCCGCACTGCAAGTTTCACTCTGATCCGCTGATTCTGCGGCCTCTCACGAACGCTTATGAAAATTGACCACAACACAGTTGCAGTCGTCACCGGTGCGGCTTCAGGCATTGGGCGCGCGTTGGCGATTCGTCTGGCTGCCGAAGGCGCGCAACTAGCCATCAGCGACGTGAACCGGGACGGCTTGGAAGAAACAGCACGATTGGCTTTCAAACCCGGCGTTAAAATTTCTACTCACCTGGTGGATGTTTCCGACCGCGAACGCATGCAGGCATTTGTCAATGAAGTCATTGCCGAACACGGTCGCGCGCATCTGGTCATCAACAATGCCGGAGTCGGGCTTGGCGGCACGACCGAAGAACTCTCCATCGAAGATTACGAATGGTTGTTGGGCATCAATTTGTGGGGAGTGATTTACGGCACGAAGTTGTTTTTGCCGATTTTGCGCCAGCAACCGCGCGGTCACATCGTCAACATTTCGTCGGTCTTCGGCATCGTCGCTCCGCCGGGACATTCGGCTTATGCCACCAGCAAATTTGCTGTGCGCGGTTTCACCGAATCGTTGCGCCACGAATTGAAAGGCAGCCACATCACCATCTCGTCAGTTCATCCGGGCGGCATCCGCACCAACATTGCGCGCAATGCCCGCACAGGAGCCGGAGTTGATCCTTCAGTCGTCGAGCGAGAAATTGAGTTTTTCGATAAAGTGGCAAAAACCTTGCCTGAAACCGCCGCCGATGTAATCGTGCGCGGCGTGCTGAGTGACAAGGAAAAAATTCTGATCGGTTCGGACGCCTGGCTAATTGACAAGATTCAGCGGCTGATGCCGGTCCGATACTGGAATCTGTTGGGAAAGATGTTGGAAAAAATGGCTCAATAACCAAAAAGGACGGAAACTCCCTGTACGCCCGTCGCGGAGGAAATCACATGCCAAGCTGGCAATCACGTCTGTTTTCGACCTTTGTGTATCTGACAATGAAACGCGGCGCAAGCAAACGCGCCTTGAAAATCGTTTCGGAAGAAGAGGGAGCAAAGCTGATTCGCAAACTGTTTGAGCCTCCCGATTTTCTTCGCCCGAAACTGCCCGCAGGCGTCAGCATGCGGCCAGTCGAAGATTGGGGAGTTCACGGCGAATGGCTGGAAACCGACAACATGCAACGCACCGTGTATTACCTGCACGGCGGCGGATATGTGGCCTGTTCGCCCAAAACTCATCGCGGCTTTACGGCCAGACTGGCGCTGGCGGCCAATGCCAAAGTTCTGGCGCTGGATTATCGTCTGGCGCCGGAAGATAAGTTCCCTGCCGCGTTGGAAGACGCCGTTGGCGGGTATCGGCTGTTGCTGGACAAAGGCGAATCTCCCCAAAAAATCGTCATAGGCGGCGATTCGGCGGGCGGCGGTTTGACTGCGGCAACCCTGATCGCTTTGCGCGAACGCGGTTTGCCAATGCCTGCGGGCGCATTTTTGCTGTCGCCGTGGACTGATCTGGCCGCGACCGGCGAATCCATTGTCACCAACGATCCGGTTGATCCAATGCTGTCCGGCAAAATGGTGGGGCAATTAGCCAGGTTGTATTACGGCGATTTTTCGCCCAAGGAACCGCTGGTGTCTCCTTTGTACGGCGACCTGCGCGGATTGCCGCCGCTGCGAATTTATGTCAGCGATACCGAAATCCTGTTGGACGATGCGCGCCGATTTGCCGATCGAGCAAGAGAACAAGGCGTTTCTGTGGATTTGCGCATTTGGAGCAAACTTCCGCACGTCTGGCCAGTGTTCGTCGCCTTCGGCATTCCCGAATCAAAGATGGCCTTCAATGAAATCGTTGAATTCATCGTCGAGCGAACTTCGCAACCGCAAACAAAACGAGCGGCTGCTTGAAAGCTTTGCTAAACCAAGCTGAAAACTCAAAACAGGATGAACATGATTTCTTCAGGATTGACGTGAAAAGTAACCTGCTTGACGCATTGTCAAAGCAGTCTTGAGAATCCTGAAAAAATCCTGCCAATCCTGTTTTCTATTAAAACTTCTATGAGCGAAACCAGCAATCAACTCGTCGTCGTGGTCGGCGCAGGCCCGGCGGGAATCTATGGCGTCCGCAAGCTTGCAGAAGCCGGGCACGAAGTCATCATTCTAAACCGCGACATTAAACCCGGCGGACTGGTCGAATACGGCATTTACTTCAACAAACACAAGCTGAAAGAAGGTGTGCGAAAACAGTTCCGACAAATACTGGCCGACCCGCGCATTCATTATGTCGGCCACGTCAAAATCGGGCAGCAAGCCGATCTGACTCTGGATGAATTGCGCGACTGGCTGAAACCTTCGGCGGTCGTCGTCGCTTCGGGCGCGCAAGGAACCAAAGCGCTGGGCATTCCCGGCGACGACGCCACAGGCGTTTATCACGCCAAAGATTTGGTTTATCACTTCAACGGATTGCCCGCCTTCACCAAACGCAATTATGAAATGGGCGACCGCGTCGCCATCATCGGCGTAGGCAATGTCATGGTGGACATAGCGCATTGGCTGGTTCACGAAAAGAAAGTCAAAGAGGTCATCGCCGTCGCTCGGCGCGGCCCTGCTCAGCGAGCTTACACAGACGTTGAAATCCAGGCTGTCGCCGCCAACTTCGATCTGCCGGCATTCGACGCCGAACTGGAACGAGTGCGACCGCGTCTGGAAGCCGTCGGCGAAGATTTGGAAACCATTCGCAAGGACCTGACCAAATACTGCGCGGCGAAATCGAAAGAAGGCGAAAGCCCAAGCAAGATGTATTTTCGATTCTTGAGTTCGCCAACCGAAGTCGTCGTTGAAAACGGGCGAGTCAAAGCCTTGCGCGTCGAAGACACCGAATTGGTCAAGCGCGGCGAATCGCTTTCGGCAAAAGGGTTGGGAACGCATTTCGACATCGAATGCGATTCCGTTGTCTTTGCCATTGGCGACAAAGTTGATGAAACGCTGGGGCTTCCCTGTTCCGGCACTGAGTATGTTCGCAATCCCAATCCCGACCCGGACAATCCCGGCGACGAAGCCTATCAAGTCTTCGATCCGGCAACCGGAAAAGTCTGCGATGGATTGTTCGTCATCGGCTGGTCGCGGCAGGCGTCTGACGGCGTCGTAGGCAAAGCCAAACAGGACGGCGAACGCGGAATGGCCGTCGTCAATCGTTATCTGGCAAAAGCCGAAACCAACACGGCGACAGATTGGGAAGACCGGCTGGCGAAGTTCCGGCAACTTTTGACTGGTCGCGGCGTAAGGACGATTGATTACGCCGACGTGCAGAAACTGGAATCGGTCGAACGCGACGAATCGCAAAAACTCGGCGTGGAGTTTTTCAAATACAAAACCGATGAAGACATGCTGGCGGCCATTGATCGCTGATGGAATGGGAACGCACGCGCCTCGCATGCGAACTTTCCCGCAGACAATCTTGCCTGCGAGAACGCAGGCGTTCCCGTTTGACCTTCCACAAAAGCAGTACTTATGACGCAACAAGAACCGAACGCAGTAACTCGCTTCTTGCTTCTGGCAATCGTTTTCCTGTTGGGCAGCGGCTGTCAGGCAATCAGTTCGCCGGAAACGATTCAGCTCCCCGAACGCGATCTGCAAGCCGCGATTCAGGTGAAGGCTGATGCCACGCCGCTGGACAAACTGAACGCATCGGCCATCGAACAAACGACCTACACAACCAGCTACGACCCGGCGTATGTCAAACTGGATTATCCGAACGGCGACGTACCGAAAGAAACCGGTGTTTGTGCTGACGTAATTGTCCGGGCGTTTCGCAGCACAGGAATTGATCTGCAAAAAGAATTGCACGAAGACATGACGCGCAACTTCGCCAAGTACCCGAAAAAATGGGGCGCGCGAAAACCCGACAAGAACATTGACCATCGCCGCGTGCCGAACCTCATGACGTGGTTCAATCGCAAAGGCAAAGAATTGCCGATCACCAAAACCGATCATGATTACTTGCCCGGCGATATTGTGGCGTGGGAATTGGACAGCGGCCTGGTTCACATCGGACTGGTCAGCAAGATAAAAGTCGAAGGCTTCGACCGATACGCCATTGTCCACAACATTGGCGCAGGCGCACGGCTGGAAAACGTATTGTTTCAGTGGAAGATCATTGGCCACTATCGCTATTTCTGATTTTGGAGATTCAAGTTTGAGCACAAAAATCTTGCCGGTTGACGGCCTGGAAGTTAAACCATCGAAGATTGACGGCAGAGGCTGTTTCGCCACCAAGCCGTTCAAAAAAGGGCGCAAGATAGCGGAATTCGTCGGCGAACGAATCTCGCGCGTTGAAACCGCTCGACGATTGCGCGGGCTGCGTCGCATTCGCATTTGCGGAATTGATTCCTATTGGTCAATTGACGGATCGGTCGGCGGCAACGCAACTCAATTCATCAATCACTCCTGCCAGGGCAATTGCCGATTGACCGCCGTCAAAGGCCATCTGCTGTTTTTCGCCTTGCGCGACATAGAACCCGGCGAAGAAATTCTGCTCGATTACGAAGAGTCCTGGCACGATGATGAAAAACGCTGCCATTGTGGCGCGCCGAACTGCCGAGGCCGAATCAACAAATAACTTTTCTCCCACGAAGACACACGAAGCGGCCACCAAGAAAGACAAAGAAGAAGTAGACAGGACTTACAAGATTGGGCAGGATTGTCAGCCGTCCCATTCAATCAAACGTTCCACAATTACTCATCCTGTTGAATCCTGTAAATCCTGTCGAAAAGGTTTTTCTTTTTTTCTTCGTGTCTTCTTTCGTGTACCTTCGTGGGAAAATACCTTATGGAAAATCTGCAAACTTACTTTCCTGTTCTGGGTGAGCTGAGCGTCAAAGCTGGCGCGATCGCTCGCCGTCATTACAACTCGCAAGTCGAATTCGAGCGCAAATCCGACGATTCGCCTGTCACCAAAGCCGACCGCGAAATCGAAACTTTCCTGCGCCAATCGCTGGAAAAACAATTCCCCGACCATTCGATTCTCGGCGAAGAATTCGGCGAAACGAAAAAATCCGGCTCATACCGCTGGATACTTGATCCGATTGACGGCACAAAATCATTCGTTCTGCGCACTCCGCTGTTCGGAATCATGATCGCGCTGGAACGCGATGGAGCGCCTGTGCTCGGTTCGATCTACTTTCCGATTCAGGAGCATTGGCTGATTGGCTCGGCGGAAACGGGAACCTTCCTGAACGGCAAGTCCTGTTCAGTGTCAAAAACAACGGAGCTTTCCGAAGCGACGATGATTCTGACCAATCCGCGCGAACTATATTCCGAAACTCACGGCGAGCAGTTACAACGGCTGGCGAAACGCGTTCGACTGGTGCGCGGCTTTGGCGATTGTTATGGCTATTACCTGGTGGCGACCGGCTTGGCCGATATGATGGTCGAACCCGGACAGTTGAAATACTACGACGTAGCGCCTATGCCGCCGATTCTGGCGGGTGCGGGCGGATTGTTCACTGATCTGAGCGGCAAAGTAGATTTGCTGAACGGGCAAGGTCTGGCAACGACGCCACATCTTCACGAACAGATTCTGCATGTCTTGAATTCTGAATAAGGCGTGTGTTCAGAGTACCGCCTTCAGGCGGCAACGGCGGCTTCAGCCGCATTGCCCGCGAATGGGCAAATGGGCAATTTTGCGGCTGAAGCCGCCGCTGCCAGCTAAAGCTGGTACTCTGAACGCTGGTAATCAGGGCAATTCCCGAACGCGAATGTTTTTGAATTCAATCGGCGAACCTTCGGCTTCCAAACACATATAACCGGTGCGAGGTTCAGCGCCGTTGCCGCCAGATACTTCTTCGCCGTTCACCCACAAACGAACTTCGCCATTGATGGCGCGAACGTAATAGTGATTCCATTCGCCGACGCCTTTGCTCAGGTTCTTGCGCGGAAAGCTGCGCGAACCGTTGGGCGACAACGGCGGAAACGGTTTCAGCCTGGAATTGCCGACGGCAAAAATATCGCCGTTGGTCGTGAACCAGTCACCTTTTTTTCCCGACGATTTTTCGTATTGCTCTTTGTAACCGTGATCGAGCATCTGCACTTCTATGCCCCACTTCGGCAAAGCGTCAGGCTTCAGATCGGTCAATGCTTCGTCAGGAACCCAGACAAACGTGCCGGAATTCCCCGCCGAACGCAGATGCCGCCATTCGACAACGTATTCAAAATTGGTGAACTTCTGTTTCGTTCGCATTACGCCGATCGGTTTTCCTGTGCAGGTCAGCAATCCGTCTTTCCAAGTCCAGGTGTCGGCGTAACCGTTGACCGGCGCAAAATCCTGTTCGCCCAGCGTTCGCCAATCCGGCCCGCTGCCATCAATAAATGCTTTCGGCTGTTGTTGAATCTGGCCACCGGCGCTCAGCCATCCAATGCCTGGCCAGAATGCACTCAGCGACAGCGTCGCAACAAAACACATGACTCGGATCAAAGAGTTTCGATTCACGTTCGGCTCCTTTTTTGTAGTTCGGTTTGAGAGTTGAGGCGTTGACGGATCAATGCTAAAAATCTTGTCGCATTTTCATTCCACCAGACAAAGACATTCTCGCTTATGACAGATTCGCAAGCTACCAAACGCCGACATCCGGCGATGATTTATGTTCCGGCCATGCTGGTTGCGTTGATCGGATTGGCCGATTCGATTTATCTGACCGTCCAGCATCTGACAGGCAAAAGCGTCAAATGCACCGTCACCAACGGTTGTTCAGCAGTGCTCGGCAGCAAGTACGCGATAATCGCCGGAGTGCCGACGGCGGCGTTCGGAGCGTTGGCGTATTTTGCGGCGTTCAGCTTGGCGACGCTGGCGATGTTCGGGTATCAACAAGCGCGAACCGGTTTGGCGATATTGGTAGCGCCGATGTTTTTGATGACCTGCTGGCTGGTTTACCTGCAAGCTTTCGTACTGAATGCGTTTTGCGAATTTTGTTTGTTGTCGGCGGCGATGACGACCACTTTGACTGCGTTGGTTATCGCAGCCAGGTTCATTCTTCCATCACCTGACCTGGTACGCTAAGCATAAGCGACCTGAGTTTTCTGAAAACACACCTTCAGCAAATGGCTCAGGTCGCTTACGTCACGCGTACCAATGCTGGCCGGGCAGTTACAAAATCCTGTTGAATCCTGTAAATTCTGTCGAAAAGTTTTTGGTTTGCCTTTTCGGAATTCGACTTTTACACTCTGCCCTCATTTCACCAAGACCTATCAACAATCATCGAGGCATTCATGAAGATTCACGAGTATCAAGGCAAGGAACTGCTCCGCCGTTTTGATGTCAAAGTGCCGCGCGGCATCGTTGCGCGCAACGTCGCCGAAGCCGAAGCGGCTGCTCAACAACTGGGTTTGCCGGTCGTCATCAAAGCGCAGATTCACGCCGGTGGACGCGGCAAAGGTGGCGGCGTCAAGCTGGCCAGAACCGCTGAGGATGTGACCAACATCGCCGGTCAGATTTTGGGGATGAATCTGGTCACGCATCAAACTGGTCCCGAAGGCCGCACGGTTCACACCTTGCTGATCGAAGAAGGATTGAAGATCAAGCAGGAATTTTATCTGGGAATGCTGCTCGACCGCGCCGAATCGAAACTGGTCTTCATGGCTTCGTCGGCTGGCGGAATGGACATCGAAGAAGTCGCAGCCAAAACTCCCGAAAAGATTTTGAAAGAGCACATTGACCCGGCGGTTGGCATGCAACCCTTTCAAGCGCGCAATCTGGCCTTCGGGCTTGGACTCGCGCCGGAACTGATCGGCAAAGCGACGAAGTTCATGCTGGCGCTTTATCGTTCGTTCGTTGAACTGGATGCTTCGTTGCTGGAAATCAATCCCTTTCTGCTGACCGAAGACGGCGAGCTTTATGCGCTGGACGCCAAAGTGAATTTTGACGACAACGCGCTGTTCCGTCACAAAGAATTCGACGGCTTGCGCGACCTGAATGAAGAAGCGCCGCTGGAAATCGAAGCCTCGAAATTCGATCTGAACTACATCAAGCTCGACGGTAACATCGCCTGTATGGTCAACGGTGCGGGATTGGCTATGGCCACGATGGACATCATCAAACTGACTGGCGGCGAACCGGCGAACTTTCTGGATGTCGGAGGTGGAGCTTCACAAGAGCGTGTCGAAAACGCTTTCCGCATTCTGTTGGCCGATGAAAACGTGAAAGCGGTGTTGGTCAATATCTTCGGCGGCATCGTGCGCTGCGACATGGTCGCGCGCGGTGTCGTTGGCGCAGTGAACAATCTGGGCGTCAAAGTTCCCATCGTCGTTCGCCTGGAAGGCACCAACGTCGAAGAAGGCCAGCGCGTGTTGCGCGAATCCGGCCTGAACTTTCTGGTCGCCAACGGCATGAAAGACGCTGCCGAAAAAGCCGTCGCCGCCGCTGCATAAGACATTTCGACAGGATTTACAGGATTGAACAGGATAGAGAAAAAATGGAAATGTGATGAACAGCCAACTCTGGTTGTTCATCCTGAGAAATCCTGTCAATCCTGTCTATTTCCCGCCTCAATCATTCAACACAAATCAAAAGAGAAGGAGTTCTGAACATAGAGCTATGGCTAAGCTTTCAATTCGTGATCTTGAACTTGCCGGGAAACGGGTGTTCATCCGCGTGGATTTCAACGTGCCGCTCGACGGCGACAAAGTGACAGACGATACGCGCATCACATCGGCGATTCCCACCATTCAATTCGCCGTGGACAAAGGCGCGAAAGTCATTCTGGCTTCGCACCTGGGACGCCCCAAAGGACAACGCAATCCAAAATACTCGCTGAAACCTGTGGCCGAACATCTGGCCAAACTGCTGGAAACCGAAGTCGCCTTTGCCAACGATTGCATCGGCGAAGAAGCTGCAAAAGTCGTCAATAATTTGAAAGACGGCCAGATTGCCGTGCTGGAAAATCTGCGCTTTTACGCCGAAGAAGAAGGAAACGATCCGAAGTTCGCCGAACAACTGGCATCGTTGTGTGACGTTTACGTCAACGATGCGTTTGGCACGGCGCATCGCGCGCACGCTTCGACCGAAGGAATGACCAAATTCGTCAGCCAGGCCGCCGCAGGCTTTTTGATGGAAAAGGAATTGCGGTATCTGGTCGAAACCTTGAGCAATCCGCGTCGCCCGTTCGTGGTGATTCTGGGTGGAGCGAAAGTCAGCGACAAGATTCAGGTGATTGACAACCTGCTGAAATCCGCAGATTCCGTATTGATAGGCGGAGCGATGGCGTACACCTTTTTGAAAGCTCAGGGACTGGAAACCGGCAAATCGCTGGTCGAAGCCGACAAAACCGATCTGGCCAGTCAGCTTGAAGCAACGGCCAAAACCAAAAACGTCAAACTGCTTTTGCCGACTGATCACGTCGTAGCCGCGAATCCTGACGATGGCGCGAACGCCAAAAACGTCGGCGTGGACGCGACGCCCGCCGATTTGATGGGCTTGGACATAGGCTCAGCAACACAAGCAACGTATTCCGAAGTCATCGCTTCGGCGCAAACAATCATCTGGAACGGCCCGATGGGAATGTTTGAAAAATCTCCCTTCGACGCTGGAACCCGCGCTGTGGCCAAAGCCGTCGCCGAAGCTTCGGAAACCCACAACGCCACTTCAATCATCGGCGGCGGAGACAGCGTTGCGGCGATTCAGGAATCCGGCCTGGCCGATCAGATCACCCACATTTCAACCGGCGGCGGAGCGACGCTGGAATTGCTGGCTGGCGATGTGTTGCCGGGTGTTGCTGCATTAACCGAGAAATAGTTTGATCCACGAAGAACACGAAGTTTCACGAAGAAAATACTTTGTGCTTCTTCGTGTGTCTGCGTGGATGGAGAAAGAGAAAGAATGAGAAAACCTGTCATAGCTGGAAACTGGAAAATGTTTAAGTTGGTTGGCGAGGCGGTCAACACCGCGTTGGCATTGAAACCGCTGGTCGCCAACGCCAATCATTGCGAAGTCGTCATTGCGCCGCCTTACACGGCGATCAAATCCGTCGCCGACAAGCTGGAAGGCTCGAACATTCATGTGTCGGCACAGGATGTTTCGACGGAAATTAAACACGGCGCGCATACCGGTGAGGTCTGTGGCGATATGTTGAAAGACGCCGGATGTTCGCACGTCATCGTCGGCCATTCGGAACGCAGGGCGATGTATGGCGACTCCGACGAAGTAGTCAATTGCAAGATTCGCGCGGCATTGCATTTCGGATTGACACCTATTGTCTGCATCGGAGAAACGCTTGCGGAACGCGATGCAGGCAACGCGGAAACCGTAGTGGCGACTCAACTTGAGCACAGTTTGGCTGAGTTGACAGCCCCAGACCTCGTCCGTATAGTGCTCGCCTACGAACCGGTATGGGCGATTGGCACAGGTCGCACGGCGACTCCCACGCAAGCCCAACAAATGCACGCATTCATTCGACAGTGGATAGCTCAGAAGTTCGATCAAGCTTCTGCTGAAGGATTGCGAGTTTTGTACGGAGGCAGCGTCAAGCCGGAAAACATTTCCGAATTGATGGCTGAAGCGGACATTGATGGAGCGCTGGTCGGCGGAGCGAGCTTGGAAGCAGAGAGTTTTTCCAAGATAGTTCATTACAACCGGTAAAACCGACTCTTTAGATTTGGCAGGTACACAGTTTTGATTCTGGCGTTTATTCTCAAGGCAATTTTCGTTGTCACTTGCGTTCTCTTGATCCTGGTCATCTTGCTGCAATCCGGCAAAGGCGGGGATGTTTCCTCGGCATTTGGCGGAGCAGGCGGTCAATCGGCGTTTGGCCCGCGCGGTCCGCAGAAACCTTTGGAAAAAGCGACGGCGTTTCTGGCTGGGGTTTTCATGTTGGTCGCGTTGATCTTTTCGCTCCCGGACTTTTTGCAGAGTTCAGTCGTGACTGGCGGCCCGGTTCCAAGTTCGACACCGGCTCCGGCGGCTGCGCCATCGGCGACGCCTGACGCGACCGCAAGCCCGGCGGCCTCGCCCGCTGCGAGCGCAAGCCCTGAAGCTTCTCCGGCGAAATAACAAACGCTCCGAGTTATGCCGAAGTGGTGGAATTGGTAGACACGTACGTTTGAGGGGCGTATGACGCGAGTCGTGGGGGTTCGAGTCCCCCCTTCGGCACTCACCCAAAACAAAACCCCGCTGATAGATTCAATGCTACCAGCGGGGTTTTTCTATTTTTGCCAAAGTTGTTTTCTTCCCTATTGGCTCCAAGCCGTCACTTCATTTTTCTCCCCAATCCAAACTGATCCCCTGTGCGAATCGGTTTGCCGTTTCTGAAGTCAATTTCCATCATCTTTTCGCTGTGAACTTCGCCGCCTTTTTCATCCTTGAGCGTTGCGATGATTCGTTTCGTTTTCACATCGAAAACTTCGCCAGTTGATGGATACGCGAATTTGCCGTCCAGACTGAACGTCACCCAGCCGGGTTGTTCCCGCACAGGCAAGCTGGCGATTTGTTTCGGCGGCATGACTGTGTTGTCAAAGACGTGAACGCGCTGGTTATAGGCGTCAACCACCCATACTTCTTTTTCGTCAGGCGTCAATCCAATTCCGTGACTTGGGCAGCCGTGCCGTTTGATCGGCCCTTTCTGAAAGCCTGCGACTTCGACACGATGCAGCATCTTGCCGCCGCGAATGTCGCCGATTTCAAAGCCCAGCAAGTCATTCACGTTTACATACGCCAACGTCTGCGAACCGTTGATCGTGAACGGGCGAATGACGTTGCTGAATGGGCCGACTGTTTTAGTAATTTCGTGCTTGCTGGTGTCAGAGATATTCAGAATCGGCGATTTCAGTCCGGCCAGATAAGCCCATTTGCCGTCCAAACTGACAATCGTGTTGTGCGCGCCGGATTTGGGAACCAGCTTTTTGATGATGTCTCCAGTCATTGCGTCCAGCACGTGCCAATGGTCTTTTTCCAGCGAAGGCATGTAGATAAATTTGCCGTTGGGATCAATCGCCATCCGGTCGGTTCCGCCTTCGTATGGTTTCTCCCACAAAAGCTTTTCGGTCAACAGATCAATGCACTGCAAAGTCTGCGTCGTGCTGATGTACACGCGATTGGTTTTGGCGTTGGCGACAATGCCTTTGACGTTGAGCGGTTTACCTTGCGCGTCAAAACCGGAAGTCTTGATGCGTTTCAGCAGCTTGTGGCCATCGTCAATGTCGAAAACCAGTAAGCCGTGACCGCCAAATTCCAGATAGTTGCGAATGCCTGGCGTAGCCACGTACAACATTCGGCGTTCGCCAGCTTTACTTGCGCCGATTGAAACAGGCAAGACAAACGCAAACGCCATCAAACCTGCCAAAAACACAAACCTGAGTTGTTGAAGCTTGGTCGAGGCAAAAGGCATGTTGACCTCCTTGAGTCATTCTTCTTTCAGCAGATCACTTTGAGAGTGCGGGTCGGATTCAAAATCCTCTTCCGGCGGAAACGTTACTCGTTCGTAAATTTCAGCCAGAGGCAACACACAATCAATGGATGGCAAAGGAATACTTTCAGACAATCCTTTGTGCGCGGTGTAAAGCCACTGCCCGCCAGCTTGTCGTTCAAAATGTTCGACCAGCGGTTTGTCCTGAGAAATCAGCAGGAAGTCAGTCAGTGATTCGATTTGCTGATAAGCCAGAAACTTGACGCTGCGGTCGTATTTTTCAGTCGAAGGCGAAAGGACTTCCATGATGACTTTGGGATTGGTCAGCACATCTTGCTTATCGTCGTGAAATAAAGGTTTGCCACAAACCACTGATAAATCCGGGTAACAGAACTTGCCAGCCGCGCTAATGCCAATTTTCATATTGGGTGAAAAAGCTTCACATGACTTTCCTTTTAATTGAATGCTGACAATCGCGGACAGGCTGACGCAGGCGCGACTGTGGCTAATACTTTCACCCGCCATCGCATAGATTCGCCCATTATCGTATTCGTGCCGCTCCTCGGCTTCTCGTTCGCGGCGCAGATATTCCTCTACTGAAACGAACAATTTAGCCTGTGGCGTAGCCATTTCTTTCACCTCCGAAAATGGTCTTTGCGCTGAACGCGGTCATTGTAATCAGACAGTCAGGTTTTACCAGTCGCAGAAAACAAATGGGCTGGAGCAATCAAGCGCCAGCCCTCGAAAAGCAGGTCTATCGTAATTTGTGTGGGTACGAAACAAGACTGGAGAAAACGGCAAAAAGGGCAAAAAGCTTTTGCCCCTTTTGCTATCAAATGTAGCTTCGCACCATCCACTGCAACGAGCGGTGTGGCGCCGCTACTCTGTGGTCGTGCCGACTAGAATTCCAGCCGCCCACCCATAGTGATAATACGAGCGCCCTGTTGCGGGCCAGTCGCTCTTCCGAAATCGGCGTTGCCGATCACGCCATTCACACCGAAGTTCGTCCGATTGAACAGATTGAAGATGTCGGCGCGATAGATAAACTTCACGCGACCGTCTCCCGTCAGGTTGAACCGCTTCACAATCGAGATGTTCTCAAAGAAGACTGGCGGTTGCCGAAAAGCGCTGATGGATTGTGCTGCGCTCCCAAACTCGAACTCGCCCGGGATGCTGAACGGAGTCGTGTTCGCCGCACACTGGAACCGATTGGTTTGGCCTGCGATGGCCACCGGCTGGCAACCGAACCAGCGAACGGACGGGTTGTTTGGATCGAGCGTCTTGCGGTCAATTCCGGTGCGGATCGGCACGCCAGTCAAATTGGCCTTCTTGGTAAGCGTAAACAAAGTGCCATTGCCCAAAGTATTCGGCGCCAGGATTTCAATCGTGCCGCCAGAGACATAGCGGTTGATTACGCCGAGCGTCCAGCCGCCAATCACAGCATCCACAGCACGATTGCTCGTCCCGAAGAACTTTTTGCCCCGACCAACCGGCAGATCAAACGAGTTCAGAATGTTGACCACGTGTGGCTGATCGAACGGCAGCAATGTCTTGGTATCGCTCAGGTCGTAGTTGTTCTGCGCCTGCACCGCTGTCTGCGTCTGGCTGAAAATCTGTCGGAAGTGCAAACGTCCGATTGATTTCGACCAGGTGTAGGCAGCCATCATCTGCCAGTTGCCAAAGCGCCGCTCGCCTTTGACCTGCAGCGAGTCGTACCAGGTTTGACCGTCGCCGGAATTCCGGTCAAACACGTTGAAGTATTGCGGGAACGGACGCAACGCCTGGGCCAGCGTCTGATTGTCGGGGAACGCGGCATAAGGCTTGGTGAAACCAGCCGCGATCACTGCGGGGGAGTCAATCCGCTGGCGCAGAAGCGCTCCGAGTGACAGGTATTTGGGATCAACCTGGTTGGCCATCAAGGTAGAGTTCAAGCCTCGTCCACGGTTACCCACATAAGCAACATCAATCAGGAAGTTCTTGATCTCGTGCTGAATGTTGAGGCTCCAGTTGTAGATACGCGGAGCCTTGCCGAAATCGGGTCCCAGCAGGTCAATGGTGCCCGCCGAGAGTACGCCAAGTCCCGGATCAATAAACGGCGGCTTGGCGCCTTGGGGAATCGGCACGCCGGCATCCCATTGCAGAGCCGGGTTGACACCGTCAGCAAGAATGGTTCCTGGAACCCCGCCAAAACCGAGCGTACATCCGCAACCGCCGTTGCCCAGCGTTTGGTAATAAATACCGAAACCGCCGCGCACCACAGTCTTTGAGGCCGCCTGGTAAGCGAAGCCGAAGCGCGGGCCGATGTTTGAGAAATCCGTGGGATAAAACCGTTTCGTGCCCGTGCGTCCCGGTCCAGCGCCGGCAAAGATCATCGCGCCGGGCCGTCCGCCCGCCGCCGGATTCGGCACGGTAGGATCCATCGCCGAGAATTCGAAGTTCGCCATGTGGAAGCCAATCGGCACTTCATAGCGCATACCGAGGTTCAGCGTCAGGTTCGGCTTGATCTTCCAATTGTCCTGGAAGTAACCAGCGTGGTAGCCGTAGCGAATCTGAACGTTGGGAACGGGCAGCGTGGTAAAAGAAACCTCGTTGGGCGCTCCCAACAGGAAGCTGGCAAACGCATGTCCGGTGGTGCCAGTCGCGGTCGGCAGCGCTGTTTGAGCACGTTCGAACCTGAACAAACCGTTGGTGCCAGCCGCGTCTGTGGCCATCGTTCTGAGCCGACGAATGTCCCAGCCCATGCGAAATTCATGCTTGCCGGTCAACCAACTGATGTTCTGGCTGACGTGGGTTGTCCAGTTAAGCTGATTGCCGTCGTTCACTTTGCCGTCCTGTACGCCCCAGGGTGTCAGGGCATCAGCAGCAGCAAACTGGATGCGCGGCGTGGCGTCAGTCGGCAACCGAAGGCCGACCTGCGAAGCAAAGCCGGCTTGAGCGGGATTGTCCCAAAACTGTTGCGTCCGACTGAAACCAAAAGTCGTGTTGATCAGGAAGTTGGGACGCACGATCCAGTCGTGATTGACACGAAAGTTCTGCGGCTTATTCGGATTGGCGCCCAGCCCCTGTCCCAATGGTCCGGGCAGCGCAGTGGTGTTGGCGGTATCAATTTCCTGAAGCGTGTGGAAGTAAGAGATGCGGTTGTTTGGCGTGAACGCATGATCCAACTTCAGGCTCCAAACATCGTTGGTAACCCTGCTCTCATTGACAAAAGCCAGGTTATTGGTCACGCCCGGCAAATTAGGATCGGGCAGCGCGGCAATGAACTTGGCAGAGATCGGGCTAATCCGATTCGCGGGGATGATGTTGTTGGCGAATTGCTGGCGAACATTCCCAACCGTCGTCGCCGGGTCATAGATCGCTCGGCCTATTTCAGAAAAGTCGCCGCTTTTCATTCGAGCCGTCGGAACTGTAGAGGTCACGGTCGAGATAGATGCCGGACGCAGATCGCGCGAGTAAGTGACAAACCAGAAGGTCTTGTTGCGCCCATCGTAAACCTTGGGAGCCCAGACCGGCCCGCCTACGGCAAACCCGGCCTCGTTAAACCGCTCCTTCGGCCTGGGACGGTTGGCGGCGTTATTCGCCCAACTGTTCGCGTTCCAGATGTCGCGGCGCGCATACCAGAAAGCCGCTCCGTGAATATCGTTCCCACCCGACTTTGACACGAACGTTTCGACGCCGCCGCCAAACCGACCGTACTCAGCCGAATAGGCAGCGGTTATCAACTTGAATTCGCCGAACATCTCAGTGCCCGGAAAATTGAACACCACGCCGCCCGATTCAGGGATCGTCAGACTGCCGCCATCAATCATGACCTCTTTGCCACGTCCGCCGGAGCCGGAGATGCTCGTCTCGCCGCGCGAGGCATTTACGCCAGGCATGTAGGTGACAAACGATTCTGCGTTGCGAAGGCCGCCCGTGAACAGTGGCAGCGTGTTCATGAACTTGGTGGAAAAGCTTTGGCCCTTCTCGCTGGTCGCTGTTTCAAGCAGCGGCCCCTGGGCTGTCACCTCAACGCTCTCTGAGACGTTGCCGACTTCCAATTGCAGGTCCAGCGCCAGGCGTTGCGCCACACGAATTTCGATATTTTTGCGGTTCAGCTTCTTGAACCCGGCCTTCTCGACCGTCACTTCATAAATGCCAACCGGGAGACTGGCAAACACATACACGCCCGCTCCACTGCTCACCGTCTCGGTTTTCAAGCCGGTCTCCGTGTGCGTAGCTGTTACGGTTGCTGCCGGTATAGCCCCCGATGTGAGGTCAGTGACCGTTCCTGACAGCGAGCCAGTATTTTGTTGCGCGAATGCTGAGCTGCTGGCAAGCAATAGCAGACAAAGCAGAAAAATAAATTGGCGAGTGTTTTTCATCGCATCACCTCGTGCTGTTCTTTCTTTATAGTTTATGGACTAACGGCCGTCAGAAATGATTGCCGTTGCTCGTAAAGCGACTTTTCAACCCAGCCAGCAAAAGCCCCGGTTTTTCTATTTATTTGCGGATTTATTTGTTATTGATTGTGGCGCAGAGAGTAGTCCCGCCCCAAAAATGTGTCAAGCCATCATTGTCAGACCAGAAGATGATCTAAAATCATGCGAAACAATAATTTGTCAGCGAATGCGGACTGTTTCTTCCCAGAACCTCCACTTGGCCATACCGGTGCGCGCCGGAGCGCCATCCAGTTGCAGTCCGAACGAATTCGGCTTGGCTTCCAACAAGGTTTGATTGCGGAACAGCGCCTTGGTTAAGGTCGCGGCTGAATACGAAACTTCGCCCGCCTTGATCCGGGCGAACAGATACGAAGCGTCGGTTTCAAACTCGCCGTATTTCACCTTGCCGAGCGAATACTGGTAACGGGGCCCAACCTGTTCACGCGCCAAATCCATTTCCAGATTCAGTTTGATCAGAATGACTGACTTCTCTGCCCCGTCACCGAATTCCAGACCTATGGCGTGGCCGGATTTGTCCACTTCGAGCAAACGAAATTGACTGGCTTGAGCGCGAACGTCTGCTTTCGGATCGTGAGGAATCAAAATCGTCACGAAGTATTCGTAATCTCCGGCTTTGTAGAGGCTCGACACCGTCTGGTAAATCGCAGTTTCGTCCTGATAGTGGCGGGAAATCGGAAACGTTCCGATCTGTTTGCCAAAGGTGTTTTCGGGGAAATGCACCAGCAGACGTTTGTTCACTGGTATTGGGTCAACGTGAATCTTGTCAATTCCCGTGTCGAATGTTTGCTTATCCTGGCTGTGAATCTGTTGCGTGTGCCAAAGGTTTGTGAAGGTGAAGTAATCGTTCCGCAGAGCCTTCACGCCGTCCACGACGACAAAGAGGTTTTTCTCTTTCACCCAGGTGATGACGCGATCCCATTCATAACCCAGCGCGTCGTCTATCACCCGCGTCCGGCTGACATCCACGTCGCGGAATTTCAGAAAGTCGATTTTCTGCGTCCGCACCGGGCGGTAATTGCCCGAACCGCGCAGGAATTCGTAAATGCCCTGCGTCTTGTCGCGTTTGTCTTTGCGAACGACGACGCGGTTATGAAAGTAATCCGCGCGCCACGCTCCATACTGGCCGCTGGGTAAATCCGGGCGATAACCTCCATCGTGCAGCAAGACAGAACTGCCGCTCATCAACAACGCAATCGAATTTTCATCGGCGTGGCCGTGGTGCATCTTCTCTTCTTCAACCGACAATGTCTGCCGCAAATAATCTCTGCCAAGCCGTCCGCCATCGCCTTCGTCGCGGTAATTGAGCAGCATCATAGTGCTGTCTGGCTGCCAGCCGTTGCGAAAGACGACTTTCTTGCCGATCAAATCTTCCAACACTTCCTGGCTGCCGTTTGTGGGAGCCTGTGGTTTGATCGAATCGTCCGCCCAACGATGTGCATCGGAAAACGGCGAACCGACGCCTGCGCCGATGTTCACTTTGGAAAGCTCGGTCAGGTTTTGAGTTTTTGCCGAACGTTCTAGCGCGCGGCGGGTCAATTGTTCAGCCAGATATTTGTACTGCGGATTGCGAAACATCGTCGCGGCTTTTTCATACACCGGCACAAAACGTTCCCAGCCGCCATTCCAGTGTGAGTCGCCGAAATCGGCCAGATTGCCGTGCGGAGTCAGCAACTGCACGAAATAATCCAGGTAATACTTGACCATAGGTGATTGCAGCACATCATCGCGCTTGCTGATGTCGGCGTAAGAAAACAGCGAATAAAGCCAGACGCCGTGATAACCGGTGGCGTCTTCGATTTCCCATTGATGCAAACTGTCGCTGGCCAGCGTTTCGGCCAGTTGTTTCCATTTCGCTGCGCGCGGGTGATGGCTGAGCGCGACCGCGCCGTAATACAAACTTTCGGCGCGCAGCATCGCGCGGTTGTGCGCGCCCCATTCTGGAAAGCGAAAGGTGAAATCAAGACTGCCGGCCAGCGCGTCTTCAATCTTGGCTTTGGCTTTGGCGTCGAGCGCGCCGCTTTCGCGAATGCGCATGTATGCCCGCGCATACGGCGGCATGATGAAAAAGTTGGAAATCGCCGGAACGCCTTCGGAGTATTCAATGCGTTTGGCCGCCATTTCCTTCGGGTAGATTTCGCGCAAATCGCCGTAGCCCGCCAGAATGTCTCTCGCCTTTTCGGCGTAAGCACGATCTTTGGTTTCCTGGTACAGATAGCCCAGCAAATCCGCCAGATAAATTGGCCCGCCCGGCGAATCGTAACCCCACAGTTCATGATGATTCGGCGCTTTTTTCCAACGTTCGATGCTGGCCGGATAATCCTGCCAACCGGCATCGGCGGCAATTTTGATCCAGTTCAGGTATTCGCCCTTGAGCGTCTGCGCCCGCGAAGAAAGCGAAAGTAGAATCAAGCTAACTGATAGGAAAATGAGTTTGATGGAAAATGATTGAAGAGTTTGAATTCGCATTTTGTGTCTTGGAAACAAGTAGCGCCATTAGCTGGGAGCGCCAACGTCTCGTCGGCGCTCCAGTCAATATATCTACTTCGATAGCAAAGCAGGCTTCAGCGTCCAGGCCTGCAATCGCGCCATTTCCATAATTTTTGGCGCGTGAAAACCTTCAGGAAAAATGACCCAACCCCACAATCGCGGCGAGTCTTCGGCGACATAACTATCTGCTGTGAAATTTCCCGTTCGCAACGTGACCGGCTGATTACCATCATAAGCTTTCCAGTTTTCGATCACTGCGCCGAGTGTCGCCAGATAATCCTGCGGTGAAAAACTTTGCGCGCCGATCCAAACCTCGTCCGGCACGCGCCCGTTGACCTGAATGAAGCGCGAAACATCGCGCACAGTTTCGGAAAACTCGACCAGACGAACCGTCGCCGGTTTGTCGCCGCCCACCGAAGCCGAAAATGTTCTGGCCGGTCCGTACAACGATTTCAGCCTCAACGGCTGTTTTTTGTTATCCAGCAATGAAAGACAGGCTTCTGTCAGCAAGCTGAAACTGTCCGCCGCCGACAACGCGAAGCCGTTCAGTTGATGAAAGCCGATTTCCTTCTGCACAGTCCGGGCAATCGCCGAGATTTCTTTTGGCGTGAAGTTGAAAGTTGCCGCGCGGTCTTCGTACAGCTTCATCAGGTCGGAGCAATGCACGAATCGCACTCCGGCATGTTTCTGAATGAACTGCACATACTGTTCAAAATCGCGGTAGTTGCGTTCGATCTCTTCGGCGGTTTGAACTGGCGGCAATTTCCATTCGCTGCGCGGCGGATTGGCACCGCGACGAAAGTTGACGCCGTCCCAAAATTCCCTATGCACGAATTCGCAGGGGTGGTAGTAAATGCTGATCGTGCCGCCGCCTTGCTGGCGCAACTTTTCCGCCGCTTGTTGGAATTCCTTTTGCGCTTCGGCAAGGTTGTCAGCCTTGCCCAGATCCATGCGGACGGCAGTCGAACGCATTTTGAAAACGTTCAGCATGCCGCCGTAATAAAACGGCTGATCGTTGATGCCTACCTGACTGGCTTCGTCCAGGTACATCGAAACGCCCATGCGTTTGAGCGCCGGATAAGTTTGCGGCGCCCACGAACTGCCCGGCTGGCCGTAACAAATCGGCTTGACGCCGAAGATGCGTTCGATGTCGCTTACGCCTTGCGCTTCACGGCGATAAAACTCGTTCACGCCGTCTTCCCAGCCAGCATGCTGCAAATAAACCGCGGGCGTAGGCTGGCCACTGTGCAAATTGGAGTGATAGCCGATCTCGTGTTTTTTCAACGCGGCAATCACATCCTTGCGGCCTCGCTGTTCCAGCACGCGAGCTTTTTCACCAACAATTTTGAACGTGGATTTGACTCCCAACCGAGTCAGCATTTCAGCCAACCGCTTGGCCGCGTCATCGCTTTGCGGCAAGACGTAATCTTCCGTATCAAACCACAGCGTCACATAAACTGGCGCGATCGGTTGCGAATTGACAGCCCCCAAGTTCAGAAGCGGTGCAGCCAGCAATAAAACCAGCAAGGACAGTCGGAATGCTTTGCTCATTTTCAACCTCGTCCTAAATACAGGTCGCGCCCTTTGACCAGCGCGGCGATTTTGCGGTCGGCAATCGAGCGCTTGTTCATCCAGAATCCACAATCCGGATTGACCCATTTGATGCGTCCTTCACCGACGATCCTGGCGGCGGTTTCAATTCTGTTCGCAACTTCTTCCGGCGATTCGACCGTGTTGACCTTGATGTCCACCACGCCCAGGCCAATGCCTATGCGCGTATCGAGTTCGTCCTTGAAGTATTGCAATTCGTCATAACCGCGAAATGCCATTTCCAGCAGAACGTGATCGCAATGCAGCCGATTGATGAAGCCGATCAGTTTTTGCCAGGTTCCACGTTGAATGGATTGGCCGCCGTAATTGCCGAAACACATGTGAACGCCTTTTTCTTTTGCCTGCACAGCGGCGTCGAGCACGACGTTGATGGCGGCGGCGGCCCATTCGGCTTCGTCGGCGTGGCCTGTGATGTTGGCTTCGTCCACCTGAATGACTTCGCTGTCAATTTCGCCAACCTGTTTGGCCAGCGCTTGCGCCAACCCCATTGCCAGATCAGGCAGGTTTTTATAATGGTGATCCATCAGAGTTTTGCTGAGCATGTGCGGCCCGGTCAGCGTGAATTTCATCGGATGCGCGGTGCAGGCTCGGGCGCGACGATAATCTTCGCTCAAGCTCAACGTGCCTTCGCCAATAGCGGATTCGACCACGCCAGCCGGAGCGGCGCGAAATCCCATGCCTTCCAGGCGGCGAAACTCTTCGACATCTCCGCGCGTGATGCGCGAACGAATGCCATCCATGGGGCGGATGAAGTATTCGATCATTCCGTTGGTGTCCGGATGATTGACATCCCAGCGATAAAGTTCACCATCGGCGACAACGTCAATCCCGGCGAGTTCCTGAATCTTGAAAACAACTTTGGTGGCGTCAACGAGCGCTTGTTGGCTGGGCAAAGCGACCAGCCATTCAGGAACGGGATACGAGCCGACAACGGTCGTGCGAATTACAGGTGCGGTCACAAATTCCTCCGAAAGATTTGGGTATATGAAAGTGGCGCGAAGTATAGCCGAGCAAACCAGCGAAGCAAGCCGCTAGGCAGTCTGACGGATTTACCGTAAGATGCGCGCCGCATTTCGCACCTATCTTCAATTCAAAAGGAAACCTGAATGGCTGAAACTCTTTCGCCCGTGGGCTTGCTGATGGCTGGCGCGACTTCCATCAGCAACGTCGTCAAAGACATCTCCGCAAAAAAAGTCGTAGATCATCATGAACTCTTCGCTTCGACATTCTGGATTCGCCTCTTTGCGGCAATCACCTTTCTGGCTGCGCTGGGCTGGCGAGTGATGAGCGGCAACCAACCGCATTTTCGCAACGACGGCGGCGAATTTTTCGGCGTGGATGGGTTGCTGCTCGGTCCCTGGCCGACCTACCTGATTTATCTGACGATTGAAGTGCTGCTCGTTGCCTGTTCAACCCTGCTGTATTTTCGAGCCATACAGGTGACGCCGATTTCGCTTTGCATGCCTTACATTTCCTTCACGCCGGTGTTTTTGATTCCAATGGGATATTGGGTCAACAACGAAGCGACTTCGCTGGAAAAAGGCGTAGGTGTGGTTTTGATTTTCATCGGCTCAATCGCCATGCATCGGTTGCTGTTCGCGGGCGGCTGGCTGGAACCGATCAAGGCCATCTGGCGCGAACGCGGCTGTTTTTACATGCTGGTGGTGGCGCTGGTCAACGCCATCACCAATCCGATTGACGCGCGATTGGTGCGCATGACCGACGCCTTTGTTCAGGCAACGGCCTTCGGACTGGGAATGTGCGTGTTTTTCACCGTGCTGCTTGTCGCCCGCAAAGCCGACGCAGGGAAAGTCATTCGCGCGGTTCCGCTGTGGGCCATGCTGGCTGGCGTGCTGGAAGCCGTAGCGTTGATCTTTCAGTTGTCGTCGCACAATCACATCGCGGTCGTTTACACCATCAGCATCAAACGCGCCGGAATCATTCTGGTCATTCTGCTTGGCTGGATGGTCTTCAAGGAAAAAAACATCGGCGACAAATTGATCGCCGCGACAGTCATGCTGGTCGGCGTGCTGATTATTTATCTGCCGGTGACGCTGATGCAGGCTTTGCTGATTGCTGCGGCGGCGATTGCGGCTATGTTGCTGGCATTCCATTTTACAAAGCCGAAAGCTGAACTCTCGGCTTGAGTCGAATCAAAGATGGACAGGTTTACAGCTAACGGAACAAACGGAAATAGCAGAAGAAACGGAAAAGAATTGCCTGTTTCCGTTCATTCAGTTTTTTCCGTTTGTTCCGTATTCTTCTTCTGCCTTCTGTTGTCGCTCCATTGCTTTGCGCAAGAACAAACGCCGCCAGTTCAAGAGCCGACGCCTCAACCGGAACCGACGCCGTCGCGATGGCAATGGTCGTTTTCCATTCGCAACCGCACGGGCTTTCGCACAGATGAACCGCGCGTGCTGCAAATGTCGCGGACGTTCATTGACGGCAAAGGCATTTACAAAATCTCCGACAATTGGCGGCTGACGCTGGAAGGCCGCGCGCATTATGATCTTGTCGAGCGGCTGGGTTTTCCGAAATTCGTCTGGATTGACCCGCGCCAGGTGTTGTTCGACGGCAAAGTCAAAAAAGTGGATTTGAAACTCGGCTTGCAGCAAGTCGTCTGGGGACAGGCCGACGGATTGCGCGTGCTGGATGTCATCAACCCGCTGGATTACCGCGAATTCATTTTGGAAGATTTTCTGGATTCGCGTCGTCCGCTGTGGATGGCGCGCGCCGATGTTCCAGTCGAAAAAGGTTCGTTGCAATTGATCTGGGTTCCCTACTTCGCGCCAGCTCGTTTGCCCGGAGCGGAAAACGAATTCGGATTGGGCAGCAGCTTTGGGCTGGGTTTGATCGGCGCGGCGCAAAACAATTTGTCGCCGTTCGCAACTCGCGTCGAACCGACTACAAGCCCGGCGTATCAATTGAAATCTTCGCAGGGCGGCGCGAGATACAGTCGCAGCGTTGGCAGTTGGGATTTGACCGCGAATTACTTTTACGGCTGGGAAGACACGCCGACCAGTTACCTGCGCGGCATTGAAACCGCTCCGAACGAACCGCTGCCGACGGTAGTGTTCAAACCGCGTTTCGACCGCAAGGAAGTTTTCGGCGGAACAGCGGCGACCAATTTCGGCTCAGTTGTGCTTCGGTTGGAAGCCGGTTGGAATCGCAACAAACCTCAAGCTGTGACGGACAATCCGATCAAAAGCGGTTTTGAAAAATTCGGACTGTTTTCCAGCGTCGCGGGCGTGGATTGGTCGGCAAACACCTGGCTGTGGGTGAGCGGGCAATACTTTCTTCAGTCTGTGGATGCACCACAAAGCCGGTTGCTGTTTCCGCGCAACAATCATCTCGCTTCGGTTTTCTTTCGCGCCAACTTTTTCCGCGAAACGCTTCGACCGGAATTTTTCGTGCTGGCGGGATTGAACCAGCGACAGTTCATGGTTCGTCCCAAACTGACCAAAACTTTTGGCGATCATTGGGCGGTCAGCGTCGGCGCTGATTTTCTCGGCGGCAAACAGACGAACATATTCGGCTTCTTCGATTCACGAGACCGAGTTGTTATCGAGTTGAAGTGGATGAAGTGAGCACAACCCGTAACTCACTAAAAACTCTTTGAGGAGAAACACCATGGACATAAATCAAATCACCAATTCGATATCCACAATGGCAGTGGCCGTCGGCCTGAAAATCCTGGCGGCTTTTGTGCTTTATATGATCGGACGCTGGCTGATCAGCCTGATCGTCAAGTTAATGCACCGCGCATTGGAAGCGCAGCAAGTTGACGCCACGATTCAGCGTTATCTGGGAAACATCATCTCCGTCACACTAAACATTGCCCTTGTCATTGCGATTCTTGGTTATTTCGGAGTCGAGACGACCACTTTTGCCGCGTTGCTGGCTGGCGCAGGCATCGCCATCGGCGCAGCCTGGGGTGGACTGCTGACCAACTTTGCCGCTGGCGCTTTTCTGGTGGTTTTGCGGCCATACAAGGTCGGAGATTTCATCACTGGAGGAGGTGTCACCGGCACAGTCAAGGAAATCGGCCTGTTCGTGACCACGATTCTGACACCGGACAATGTGCAAACCTTCGTCGGAAACAGCAAAATCTTTGCCGACAATATCCAGAACTATTCGGCCAATCCGTACCGTCGCGTTGATCTGGTGGCTCAACTCAATCACGCGGTTGACCACAACGACGCAATCAGCAAATTGAAGGAAAAGCTCGGAAACATTCCCAATGTGATTTCCGATCCTGCGCCGGATGTGGAGATATTGGAATTCAACCTGGCCGGGCCTGTGCTCTGTGTGCGTCCTTACTGTCATACGGATCATTACTGGCAAGTCTATTTCGACACCAACAGACTGATCCGCGAAACTTTCGGCGCTGCCGGATACCCAACGCCCGAAAAACATTATGCAATACGAAATGCAGGCTGATTGGAATCATTGGGCTGAGCCTGTGAGAGCAGGCTCAGCCAGTGTTTGCTCCCGCAACCCGGTTTCGACTTTCTGCATGACTTGGAACGACTTTGCCAGCATATTGAAAATTGATTAAGCTGCGCCCGCTTTCAACTTCCAACTTTCAAACAGGGTTTACGATGAGTTCTGCGGTCACACCAGTCACTCCCAAAGACGCAGCGGCAATGATTTTGCTGCGCGATCCCGACGACCCGAAAGTGTTTTGGGTCAAACGCGCGCGCACGTTGCGGTTTATGGCCAATTATCACGCCTTTCCTGGCGGCCAGCGGGACGATCTCGACCACGAAGTGCCGATTGAAAACGTGCCGCATTCCGACGACGAACAGACTGCGATCATGCGCGTGGCTGCCATTCGCGAAATTTTTGAAGAAACCGGTGTGCTGTTGGCGCGCGGAGTTGATAAGCTTTCGGCAGAGCGACGCGCCGAACTCAGAGCCGCGCTGGCCGCAGACCAAACCAGTTTCAAGGAGTTGCTGGCCAGCGAAGGGTTGACGCTCGACGCCGGATTGCTGAAAGAAGCGCCGCGCTGGGTGACGCCTGCTTCGATGCCTCGCCGTTATGACACGCGATTCTTTTCCGCCTGGCTGCCCGAAGGTCAGGAAACCGAAATCATCGAGGGCGAATTGGAAGATGGCGAATGGTTGCGTCCGGACGAGGCTTTGCAAAAATGGGTTGACGGCGACTGCCTGATCGTAACGCCGATTACCGTGGCGATGCAGGCGCTGGCCGAAGGCGTTCACGATTTTGCCGAACGCATGCTGAACGTTCCGCAACACGAACGCGATCACTGGGAAAGCCGCGTTGAAATGCGAAAGGGATTTTTCCTCTGCGCATTGCGAACGCCGACGATTCCTCCGGCGACGCATACCAATTGTTACCTGATCGGCGGCGATGAGATGGTGGTGATTGATCCGGGTTCGCCTTACACGGAAGAGCAGGCGCGGCTGGACGCCGTGGTCGAACGATTTTTGGCGCAAGGCCGACGCATACGCGAAATCATCATCACTCATCTGCATCCCGATCACATTGGCGGAGTCAATCATCTGGCGAAAAAGTTCAACTTACCGGTGGCGACTCACCGTTTGACCGCCGAGGCTATTAACGGCGAAGTCCGTGTTGATCGTCTGATCGAAGACGACGAAATCATGGAACTCAGCGAACAATCGTCCGGCCTGACCTGGCGATTGCGCGCGTTGTGGACTCCCGGGCACGCGCGCGGCCATCTGAGCTTTCATGAAGAGCGCACCGGCACGCTGGTCACTGGCGATTGCGTCGTCGGATTCGGCACGGTCGTCATCGCTCCGCCGGAAGGAAACATGAACGAATATCTGGCGTCATTGCAGCGGTATCTGGAATTGCCCAGACTGACGGCGTTGATGCCCGGCCACGGCCCAGTGCTGGCCGATGCGCGCAGCAAGATAGAGGAATACATCGCCCATCGGTTGGCGCGCGAACAAATGATCGTCAACGCGATGGCGGCGGGCGCGCAAAGTCCGGCGCAAATCGTCCAGGCCGTTTACACCGACACGCCAGCGGCAATGCACCAACTGGCGGAACTTTCCGTGCGCGCTCATCTGGAAAAACTGATCGCAGACGGGCGCGTTTTTGCCGTAACCGAAACTGAATTTGCTCTTGCAGTTTGAGCGTTCCCAACTTCAGCCGAACAACATGACGACTTTTTTCATTGCTGTGATTGCGTTGCTGAGCGGTGCCGCGCTTGGATACTTTTTCCGCCGAACAAGACCGGCGCCCGGACTGTCCGACTCCAACCAGCAATCATTATCAGCGTCAACCGAAAATCAGCCCGGCGGCGGATCAGCCGATTTCCATAAAATCGCCGAATCGCTGCAAACTTATTTCGATCAAAGCACTCACCCCAAAGATTTGCTGGCGCACGCCGAATTCGAACGTGGAGTGAAGCTTTTCTCGGCAGACACTTTTTCAATCAACGACCTGTTGAATTACATCGCCGGGCCGAATGCCATCATTAGCTGTATGGCATTGGAGGCGATGGCACGGCGCGAGACCGTCGAACAGGACATCTTCAACCCGATCATCAAACTGCTTCCGAACATGGGGTATTGGGCGGCGTTCTTCGCTTTTCGCGTGTTTGCCAAACACACCGACCGCCCGCTGATCGCAGCGGTCATGACTCACGTCAATCTGAACTGGCGTTCGCCGATTACAAATCAATTGCTGCGCGATTTCATCGAAAGCCGAATCGCTGCCAATGAAAAAGCGGAATTCGGCAACGAACTGGATGCTGTCACCGATGAAGACAACGCGGAGACTCTGGAAGCGGCGTTGCAAGAAATCGGCGAACCGTTGACCAGCCGAATGCTGGAACAGGTGCAGCAACATCGCCTGTCGCTGTTTTTGCGCGGCATCGGCAGCATCTGGAGCCGCGACGACGAACACCGGCGCGAATTGCTGATCGAACACGATTATCTGCTCGAACAGGTCAACGAAGTCCTGTCGGCTCTGCAAAAGAAAACTCCGCGTTCGGTGCTGCTGGTCGGCGAATCAGGCGTCGGCAAAACGGCGCTGGTTCGCGCGCTCGCCCGCCGTTTGCAACAAGAAGGCTGGATGATCTTTGAATCCAGCGCCAACGAATTGATGGCGGGGCAGGTTTACATAGGCGAACTGGAAGGTCGCATTCAAAACCTGCTGCGCCAGTTGAGTAATCAGAAAAAAGTGCTGTGGTTTGTGCCGAACTTTCAGGATTTATTGTGGGCGGGCCAGCACAAATACCAGCAGGCCGGAGTACTGGATCAAATCTTTTCCCGTATCGAAAGCGGCGAAATAGTCATGCTGGGCGAAACGCAACCGCCTGCCTATGAACGTCTGGTGCAGGCCAAACCGCGCGTGCGAACCACCCTGGAAATTGTCCGCGTCAATTCGTTGAACGACGAAAAAACGCTGGCGCTGGCTCAACAATGGGTCGGCCATTACTCCACTTCGCCGCACGCCGACGACGACAAACTGATTTCGGATCAGACGCTGGCCGAAGCCTTTCAAATCTCCAAACAGTTTCTTGGCGAAAAGGCGTCGCCCGGCAATCTGCTGCAATTTCTGTCGCTGACGCGCCAGCGATTGGCGGCGCTCAACCCTGATTCGACGTTCAAAATCACGCTCGATGATTTGCTTGTAACGTTGTCGCAATTGACCGGATTGCCATTGAGCATTCTGGACGACCGACACGGGCTTGATTTGGATGCTCTGCGCGATTATTTCCAATCCTGTGTGCTGGGACAGCCCGAAGCGATTGATTGTCTGATCGAACGTGTGGCGATGATCAAGGCCGGCGTCACCGACCCTAAACGACCGCAAGGCGTCTTTCTGTTTGCCGGACCGACTGGAACAGGCAAAACCGAAATCGCCAAAACGCTGGCGCGTTTTCTGTTCGGTTCGGAAGAGCGAATGATCCGCATTGATATGAGCGAGCTGCAAACCGGCAGCGGTTTGGGACGTTTGATCGGTGAACACGAAGAAGTCGCCGGACAAACAGCGCTGGTCAATCAGATTCGCCGCCAGCCGTTTTCAGTCATTCTGCTGGACGAATTTGAAAAAGCCGACGCCAGCGTCTGGGATTTGTTTTTGCAGGTGTTTGACGATGGCCGGTTGACAGATCGGCGCGGTTACACGGCGGATTTTCGCCATTCGATCATCATCCTGACTTCCAATCTGGGAGCGGCGATTCCACACGGAACCAGCGTTGGTTTTCAGGATACCGCTGGGTTCAGCCAGGCGATGGTCGAACGCACGATTGGCAAAACGTTCCGGCGCGAATTCGTCAACCGGTTGGATCGCGTGGTCGTCTTTCGTCCGCTGAATCGCGGCGTCATGCGCGACCTGCTCAAAAAAGAACTGCGCGAAGTAGTGCATAGGCGCGGGCTGAGAAACCGCGATTGGGCTGTGGAATGGGACGAATCAGCGCTCGAATTTCTGCTCGACAAGGGGTTCACGCCCGACCTGGGCGCTCGTCCGCTGAAACGCGCGATTGAACAATACCTGCTGGCGCCGCTGGCAATGAGCATAGTCAATCATCAGCTTCCCGACGGCGATCAGTTTCTGTTCGTTCGCAGTGACGGCAAGGAAATCCAGGTCGAATTCGTTGACCCCAATCCTCCTGAAGCTACGGCTTCTGTTGCCGCAAACGACGAAGAGACGGAAACCGAATGCCAGTTGGAGGAAATCGCCCTGGATGCGCGCGGGACTGCGGCTGAAGTCGAATTTTTGAAAGACGCCTTCGAGCGACTGGTGGACGAAATCGAATCCGAAGATTGGCAGGCGAAAAAGAATTCCGCGCTGCTGCAAACATCGGCCAAAGGATTCTGGGATTCGCCTGCGCGATTCAATGTGCTGAGCCTGGTGGAATACATGGATCGCATCGAAGTCGGCTTGCGTTCGGGCGATTCGCTGTTGCGCCGCATTCTTGGCACTGAGCCGGAGAAACGTAAATTCTTTTCTTCTGATTTGACCAAACGACTGGCGCAGCAAATTTACCTGCTGGAAATCGCCTGTGACGATCTGGCGGACTCTCGTCCGCGCGAAGCTTTTTTGCAGGTCGAAAGCGGGCGCGATGCCGGACTCGATCCGGCGGAAAGCGATCAGTTCGCGCGACGATTGATTGGCATGTACGAACAATGGGCTGCCAAACGAAAAATGAAGCTGGAAGTTGTTGAACAGTCGGCTGGCAACGAGCGCCAACCGTTGCGCTGGCTGGCGACTGTGTCGGGCTACGGCGCTTTCTCAATTCTGTTGCCTGAAGCGGGTTTTCACGTGCTGGAAGCTCCGCGCAAGGAAGGCAATTTCAATCGCTTCAAAGCCCGCGTTCGCGTCGCCGACCTGCCCGATGAACCCGCAGGCGAAACTTCCGGCGCGCTGATTCGACTGGCGCGCGAATCCTTTGACCGGTTGGGAGACAAAAAACTGGCGATCGTTCGTCGTTACCGCGAACTGCCGTCACCTTTGGTGCGCGACAGCATACGCAACTGGCGCACAGGCAAACTGGATCGCGTGCTCGGCGGCGATTTCGATTTGATTCGGTAAGCCCAACATTGAATGTTGAGCTACAATGCGATTGTAGCTAGCCCAAAAGAAGGGGGAACCAATGACCATCACTTTAACAACCGAACTCGAAAAACTGGTTAACGAAAAGGTCAGAAGCGGCGCATTTGAGTCTCCTGCCGACGTGATCCTGGAGAGTTTGCGCTTACTGGAAGCTCGCGAAAAAGGAATGGAGGCTTTGCGTCAGGAAATTCTGGTTGGTGTCGCGGACATCGAACAAGGCCGCTTCACGACTTATCAAACCGACACAGCGTTGGATGAATTCGCAGATAAACTAATTCAACAAGGCCAATTGAAACAAAAGAACCAGAGATCGTAATGGCCAATATAAAAGTCGCGACTGCGGCTGAGCGAGATTTGCAAGATATTCTGGACTACGTTTCACAGTTCAATCCGTCAGCGGCAGAAAAACTCATCAAAGAGCTCGTCAGCAAATTTGCCATCCTGCGTGACAATCCACACTCCGGCATCGAACAAAGCAAGCTGATGATTAACCTGCGCAGTTTTGTGATCAGGGATTATTTCATTTTCTACCAACCGTCGGAAAACGGAGTCGAGATTCTGAGAGTTCTGCATAGCTCACGCGATATTGAAGCTATATTCAAAAGATTTTTCGACTCGCTTTAGTTGAAAAGAAAAAGGCAGGCGGGCATTTTGTGGTTATGCCAACCTGCCATTCAATCCGATTCTCCTACTTCAACTTCAGGCCCACTGACGCCGATGTGTTTTCCCATTCCAGTTTCAGCGTGCCGCTGGAGCCGGAGCCAGTCAGCGAGATCGTGAACTGTTCGACGGTCGAAGCCGTTTTGCCGACCTTCATATCAACGCGACCCAGGTCATCCGCTTCCTTGTAGCTGAACGCGCCCCATTGCTTGGCCGTTTTGTTGACGATCAGTTTCCAGCCGCTTTCGCTCGGCAAAGTGAACAGCGAATAACTGCCCGCCGGAATGTGCAAACCGCCGATCATCAAATCGGCTTCGGTGGTCAGTTCAGTCGCTTCGTCCGCTCCCGTGCGCCAGACTTTGCCGTATGGAACCAAACTGTCGCCGACGGCTTTACGGCCTTTCAGCGAAGGGCGTCCATAAGTCACCGAAACTTTTTTGCCGTTCAAAGTCAGTTCGACTGTTTCGTGCGGGCTGACGCGCTGGCGTTGCATGGCAACCACCGCCACGATCAAAGCGCACATCACGGCGAAAATCGCCAACGTTCGTTTCATGGTCATGTCAAATTCTCCTGTTTTGATTTGTTGGTTTGTTTGAAAAAGCCACGCCACAGCGTGGCCACAATGGATTGAAAAGAAACTTTTCGTTATCGCGCTTCTCCCAGAATCAGCGCGCTGCGTGGCGCTACACTGGCTCGGTTTTCGCTGGCCAGCGTGGCGCTCAATCTCAATGGCGAAATGCCGACTTCTCTGCCATCGCCAAAAACCTGCCAGTTTCCTGTTGGAATGTTCAATTCGGCCATTCGCGCGCTGGCGTTGAGCGCCACTAAAGCGCGCGACCACACGTCCAATCCCACTACGTCTTCAATCACAAACGCCACGCATCCCGACGGAACCGGCAACCCAAGCTGATCGTCAAGAAACCACACTGCGCGGCGAACCTGCTCCGCCGTTTCCAACCTGAACAGCGGGTGGGCGCGACGAAGAGCAATCAGCCCCTGGTAGTATTCGTAAATGTCGCGGTGTTCCAGTTTGTCGCGCCAGCGAATCATGTTCACCGCATCTGGTTTGTCATAGCTGTTGTGGTCGCCGCCTTTGGTTCGCAGAAATTCCTGCCCGGCCTGAATGAACGGCACGCCTTGCGAAGTGAACACGGCTGCGGCGGCGAGCTTGCTCATCGCGCGGCGGTCGGCATCGGTGATACGCGCGTCGTCAATCGTGCTGATTTTCAACCGATCCCAGAGCGTGTGGTTGTCGTGGCATTCGACGTAGTTGATGGCCTCCAGCGGCGAATCGCTGAAATCGTCAATCGCGCCGCGAATGCCCTGTTTCAACCCCTGAATGTGATGGCCGGATTGCGCAAACCCTGTTTCGCGCGCGTTGAACACATTGCCTTTCAGCGCGTCGCGGTAATGATCGTTGAAAACCGACCATCCCTGTCCGCGTTGCGTGCCTTTCCACGTGATTTCAATCGGCGTGGAACCGCCCGCCCACGGTTCGCCATAAATCAGCAAATTCGGATCAATCGCTCGCAACTCCCCGGTAATCTGTCGCACGGTTTCCCGGTCAATCAATCCCATCAGATCAAATCGAAAGCCGTCAATTTTGTATTCCGTCACCCAATGCTTCAGGCAATCCAAAATGTAACGTCGAACCATCGGCGCTTCGGTGCGAAATTCGTTGCCGACGCCGGAACCGTTCCAGTAACTGCCGTCCTGTTTCAGCCGGTAGTAATAACCCGGAACCAGTCCTTCGAAACTGTACACGCGGCCCAGATCAATCGCTTCAAAGGTGTGATTGAACACCACATCCAATGTCACGCGAATGCCCAGCCGATGCAGAGCGTCCACCATCCGTTTCACTTCGCCGACGCGGCGGGCGTCAAAACGTTCAGTGGCGTACCAGCCTTCGGGCGAAAAATGATGCACCACGTCGTATCCCCAGCCGTACTGGTCTTCGGATTTTTTATTGTGAAATTCGCCGAGCGGCAAAAGTTGAACCACGTTGACGCCCAATTCCACCAGATGCTCAAGCCCGGTTGCAATGTCCTTTCGTCCGGTCAGATGCGTGTCGCTTTCGGTCAAGCCCAGATATTTGCCGCGTCGCTGAATTCCCGAATCGGGATCAATCGTGAAATCACGGATGTGCATTTCGTAAATGACAGCTTCAGAAATAGGAAAATTCGGGCGGTCGGCAACAGGTGTTTCGTCATGAACAACAATGTTGCGCCCGTCGTGATTGGTTACGGCTTTGGCATACGGATCGAGCAATTCCCGGCTGTCGTCAAAACGAGCATCTTCGCCCGCTGCCGAATAGGTGTAATACGCGCCAAGCTGATCGCCTTCGATGACGGTTTCCCAACATCCGTCTTCAAGCTTGTTCATAGAAATGCGTTTGGCGTCTCCGCCCGTGGGCGACTGATACAAGTTCAAGGTCACCTTGTCCGCAGTCGGCGCCCAAACGCAAAACGTAGTTTGTGTCGGAGAATAAAGCGCTCCGAGCGGTTGAGAGGAAAACATTCCATCTGCCGAATGAGGCAGCGGCGGCGTGGTCGAGTAATTGATCGGAGCCAAGCGAGCAGTCGAATTAGTGTTCATTCGTGTTCAGGAATTTGTGAAGTTCAGGAAGCAAGTCGAAAGCCTAGTCGCAATTGTCGCCGTGTTCAAGCCTTCGTCAAATTGATGTTGCCCAGAACTTCAAACGCCACAAACTGCAAAACGATTACCGCCCGGCCGTTCAGCCAAAGTTCAGTTCGTCACCAAAATTCGTTCGCAACCATTCAACAAAGTTTGACGTATGGGAAACCGATTCACGTACAATTACCTTTTGCATCATCCAGCAATCATCAAGCAGGAGAAGGAACCATGCACCACTTCACGATTTCACCTCTCATTCGATTAGCCTGCGCAGCGACGATTATGTTCGTCCTGGTCAGCAATGGCGCGGCGCAATCACCAGATAAAGTCATCAAACAAGCCGTCAAAGCCATGACCAACGGCAAAGGCGAAAAGGCGCTGCGCGAAATTCGTTCGCGTCAGGCTTCGGGCAAAATCACCAACTCCAAGGACGGCGCGACCGGCAATTATCAAACCTCGGCTTCACAACCGAATTTGTTCATCGAAGCGTTTGATCTTGGTGGGTTGGAATTCAGTTCCGGTTACAACGGCAAATCCTCCTGGACGCGGGATTCGCGTGACGGTTTACGCACGCTGACCGGACAGGCCAGCCGCGATTTTCAGACCGAAGCTCGATACCGAAACTGGCGCTGGCTGGATTACAAAAAAGACAAATCCAAATTGACCTTCGCCGGTCAAACCACGATAAACGGGCAACCGGCCAACACGCTGGCGCTGGTGACGGCCAAAAACGTGACCATCAAACTGCATTTCGACGCCGCTTCGGGTTTGCTCATCCGCGAAGAAATTCCTGCGGGCGACACGGTTCGCGTTTTTGATTATTCCGATTTCAAACCGGCCGGCGTTTTGCAGGAACCGCACGCGATCAAACTCACCATCGGCGAAGTCCAATTCGACATTCATCTCGATTCGATCAAACACAATCCTTCGATTGATCGCGCCGCGTTTGAGTTTCCCAAACTGTCCAACGAACCGTTGCCCGACATTCCGGCGCTGCTCGATGAAGTCGGCAAAAACGAAGACGAAGTGGATAACATTTTGGAAAAGTACACCTACACGCAAACCACCGTTCGCCGCGAAATTGACAATAAAGGCCTGTTGAAAATCAAAGAATCCGAAACCCATGAACTGACATTTTACAAAGGCAATCGCATTCGCCGTTTGATCGCCAAGAACGACAAACCGCTTTCGCCCAACGAAGAAGCCGACGAAACCAAACGCATCGAAAAACGAGTCCGCGAAATTGAAAAGAAAGAGGCAGAAAAAGCTCGCAAAGCGGAAAAGCAGCGTGAACTCGCTCAGGAAAATTCCGGGCCGCCCGATGACGAACGCGGCCAGCGAATTTCCATCGCCGACGTGCTGAAAGCTTCGAAACTGGTCAATCCTCGACGCGAACGGTTTCGAGGCCGCGACGTGATTGTTTTCGATTTCGAGCCTTTGCCCGGCTACAAACCGAAAAAGGATTTTGAAAAGTTCTTTGGCAAGATGGCTGGCGCGATTTGGGTCGACGCCGCAGACAAACAAGTCGCCCGCGTGGAAGCGCGGCTGATCGAATCGTACAAAGTCGGCGGTGGATTGCTGGCTTCGCTGAAAGAAGGCGCTTCGTTTGTGCTGGAACAGGATCGCGTCAACAACGAAATCTGGCTGCCCACGCGCGCGGACATCAATCTTGGCGTGAAGGTTTTGCTGGTCAAAGGCATCAACGTCAATTCCGTTGTGACTTATGGCAATTACAAACGCTTCAACGTGGACGCTGAGAAAGAAAAGCTGAAAGACCCGACGGCTCCGGTGAAGCCGTAATCGGCAAACAGCGTTCAGAGTACCAGCTTTAGCTGGCAGTGGCGGCTTTTAGCCGCCCGACGTGGATCGGTAAACGAGCCACGTCTGTCTAAATGCGGTACTCTGAACACCGTTTGCGTTGGAATTTCAGTCCAGATAAAGGAACTCATTCAAATTGAAAAGGGCATGACAGAAATCGCGTAACGCCGCAGCCGTCGGTTTCTCGTTCTTGCGTTCGGTATACCCAGCCGTTTGCTTCTGCAAAAACTCCAACGACCAAGCCAGTTCTTTTTCGTTCGGCTGGCGATTGAGCCCAAACGTAAAGGCCGTCGCAATTTGTTTGCGAAGATCGCTTCCAGATTCGGCGGCGACTCGTTCAGCGAAAAAGCCTGACTGTTGCAGCACAAATTCGTTGTTCATCAACGCCAAAGCCTGCGGCGAAACCGTGGAAACGGCTCTGACCGGGCCGGTCACTGTCGTCGCCGGACAATCGAAAACCTCGATCATAGGCAACAGCACAGAGCGTTTGACGAAAATGTAGACGCTGCGCCGCCAGGTGGTTTCGTCGTCTTTGGCATCCAGCGGCCAACGCGGACGCGAACCAGTGTTGATGATGTCTGGATCAATGCGCGGATAAATGCCCGGCCCGAACATTTCCTTGTTCAGCTTGCCGCTGATGGCCAGCATGCTGTCGCGTATGATTTCGGCTTCCAACCTGCGGGGATTCATACGCCACAACAAGCGATTTTCGGAATCCTCCGTTGCCGACTTTTCATTGAACTTGCTTGATTGGCGATACGTGTTCGACGTAACCATCAATCTGTGCATGGCTTTCCAACTCCAGCCTTTGGCGACGAATTCCGTCGCCAGCCAATCCAGCAACTCGGGATGCGTGGGGCGGTCGCCGGTCGCGCCAAAATCGCTGGGCGTGCGAACAATGCCCTTGCCGAAGTGGTATTGCCAGATGCGATTGACCGCAACGCGAGCCGTCAATGGATTGTCGGCGCTGGCAATCCATTCCGCCAACTGTTTGCGGCGGCCCATCGGATTCAAATCAGTTTCGCCGCACATCACCTGCGGCAATCCCGGTCCAACCGGGTCGCCTTTCAAGGCAACGTCTCCGCGTTTGAGCAAAAACGCCTGCTTTGGTTTTTCTTCGTCGGTTACGCCCATCACCGCTGGCAAAATCTTCGGGCGGGACTTGTTGATTTCGTCAATGTCTTTCTGCACCAGTTTGCGAGCGGCGCGCTCTTCTTCAGTAATGTGCTCATCAATTTCTTCGGGTTGCAGGTTGACGGCTTTGGCAAATCGTTCGGCAGTTTCCTTGCGATATTGTTCGCGGGTTTCGGCGTTGATGGTTCCTGCGTCTTCGGCCAGCTTGACGTGAAATTCTATTTTTTCAGCCATCAATTTTTCCCGCACGCGCTTTTCGATAGCAGCGATTTTCGCCCTGTACGGTCGCAACCTTTCGTCAACAGCTTTGTTGGCGGCGGCGTGAACTTTCTTTTCTTCCTCACTGACCAGCAACTTTTCGGTTTTCTGGAACGGGAAGAACACCGCCTGCAAACGGTAATAATCCTTCTGCGGAATCGGATCGTATTTGTGGTCGTGGCAGCGCGCGCAGCCTACGGTCAGCCCAAGAAACACCGACGAAGTCGTCGAAACCATGTCGTCCAGTTCATCCGACCGTGTCTGTTCGTTGACGGCGTTGTCCACCGTTGGCCCGTTGCGCAAAAAGCCCGTGGCGATCAAATCCTCCGGTTTGGTTTCAGCAGCGACTTTCAACTGATCTCCGGCAAGCTGTTCACGTATGAATTGGTCGTAAGGTTTGTCGTCGTTGAACGCACGAATCACCCAATCGCGGTAACGCCAGGCGTGCGGGCGGTCGTAATCGAATTCGTAACCGCCGCTGTCGGCATATCGCGCCAGATCAAGCCAATGGCGTCCCCAGCGTTCGCCGTAATGTTGAGAAGCCAGAAGTTTTTCTACGACTTTTCGGTAAGCGGCATCGGAGGGGTCTTTCAAAAACGCAGCCATCTCATCGGGCGAAGGCGGCAAGCCGATCAAATCGAAATACACGCGGCGCAACAATTCGCGCGGCGACGCGGCAGGCGAAGGCTTCAATCCTTTGGCCTCCAAGCTGGCCAGGACAAAAGCGTCTATTTCATTTTTCACCCACGAACGCTGTCTGACTTTGGGCACTGTCGTGCGAACAGGTTTGATGAACGCCCAGAAATTTCGGTCTTTGTCAGTGATGCCGTAACCCGGAGCGCGAACCGGCGCGGATTCCGGCGCGGCATCGGCAATAGCTTTCGGCTGAAGCTGGCGAATCCAGTCGGCAATGACGGCGATTTCAGCGTCGCTGAGTTTGCCGCCCATGGGCATTTCAGGTTCTTCCTGGTGCGTGACCAATTTGTACAACAGGCTTTGTTCAGGCTTTCCAGGCACGACCGATGGGCCGCGCGTCCCGCCTTTCAATGCGGATTCTTCGGTTCGCAAATCCAATCCGGAACGCTGAATCTTTGCGCCGTGACAACTGACGCAATTTTGTTCGAGAATCGGTTGCACCTTGTCCTTGAAAAAATCAGGCGCTGCGCCGGTTCGCCCCAATCCAAAAACCAACGCGCAACCAATTGCCGCCGAAATCAGCACAAATCGTTTCGCCAAATTTGCTTTTGTCAGCATGAAATCAAACCTTCCTGTTGAATTTTGAGTGAGATGGTGGAAGCGACCGAATCTTCTTTCGGCATTCATAGATTGTCAAACCTTTCAGGTCACTCATCGCTGTATGTTCAATTTCATCGGTTGCGAATTTTCTCTTTGGCTGGCTTCCTTCTTTCCGTTTCACCCGTGCTACACTGCGTTTCACGCAAAATGAATCGTGCCCGCTGAAAAATTTTTGTTGAGGTAAATCGTGAATCCAGTAGAAGTACAGATTCAAACCGAGCCGCCTGTCATCAACGACGGGCAATACTCAGGCTTTCCTTCTCAGGCGGATGATTACCTGCATCGTCCGCTGGATTTGAACGAACATCTGACGCCGCATCCAACGACCACGTTTTTCATTCAAGTGACCGGCGACGCGATGGCGGAGGAAAAAATCTTCGATGGCGACATTCTGATCATTGACCGCGCCGAAGATTGCCGCGACGGCCATCTGGTGCTGGCCATTGTCGAAAGCCAGTTTGTAGTGCGGCGATTGCGAAAATTCAATGGAAAGTTCTGGCTCTGCCCGGCGGCGGCGGATCAACCCAGCATCGAACTGGACGAAAGCTGCGAAATCTGGGGGCGTGTGATGTGGTCGCTGACCAGACATTGAACATTTATGAAAGCCGTCGCGTTGATTGACGCCAACAATTTTTATGTCTCCTGCGAACGCGCGTTCAATCCACGATTGCGCGGCGAACCGACGGTCGTGTTGTCGAACAACGACGGTTGCGTGGTGTCGCGCTCGAACGAAGCCAAACAGATTGGCATTCGCATGGCGGTTCCGGTCTTTCAGGTTCGCAGCCTCATCGAACGGCACGGCGTTCATGTGCTGTCGAGCAATTACGAACTTTACGGCGATCTTTCCAACCGTATGATGAACGTGCTGGAAGAGTTTTCGCCCGAAGTCGAACGTTATTCGATTGACGAAGCTTTTCTCACGCTTGAAACCGAAGATTCCGCCGGTTTGGAAAAACTGGGACGAGACATCAAATCCAGAGTTTATCGCTGCACTGGCATTCCGGTTTCGGTGGGAATCGGCGCAACCAAAACCTTGTCGAAAGTCGCTGGCTTTCACGCCAAGACGCTGCCTCAATTGGAAAGCGTATTCGATCTGACGCCGCCGTCGTTGCAGGTTCCGGCCCTGCGCCGCACACCAATCGAAGAAGTCTGGGGCGTGGGCTATCGCTGGGCGACAAAACTGAAAGCCAACGGCATTCGCACGGCGTTCGATTTGCGCGAAGCCCGCGACGAATGGATTCGCGCGAACATGAACGTCACCGGTTTGCGTATGGCGCACGAACTTCGCGGCATTGCCTGCCACACGCTGACCACCATTCCGCAACCTCGCCGAGCCATCAATTCCACGCGTTCGTTCGGACGGATGGTGGATTCGCTGGACGATCTGAAAGCCGCCGTTGGGACGTTTGTGACTCGCGCCGCTGAAAAGCTGCGCCGCGAACGGATGCTGGCCGGAATCATCACAGTGTTCATTCTCACGGACAGACACAAACCGGACGATGAACAGTATTCCGGCTCGCTGACTTTGCAACTGGCGCCGATGACGAACATCACCAACGACATTCAAACCGTTGCCTTCAAGGCGCTGGAAGCAATTTACCGCAAAGACTTCCGCTACAAAAAAGCCGGAGTGATGCTGGGCGATCTGGTTCCCGATTACGGATTGCCGCAACCGTTGTGGGAAACCGACAAAAGCGAAAAGATGCGCGAATTGATGGCCAAGGTGGATCGGTTGAATCGCCGTTACGGGCGTGAAACCGTGCAATGCGGCACATTCATTTCCGACGGTAAATGGCAGATGCAAATGAACAGCCGCTCGCCACGCTACACCACTCGCTGGGATGAATTGCTGAAAGTCGCCTGTTGAATTGTTTTCCCACCAAAAATTCTCAATCATTAAAAATAATCGTTGACACCCCAGAGAAGCTGTCTTAAATTCCGCTGCGTCTTGACGTGGTTCGCAAATTTCAGTTTTATGAACCATCGCTCGACACCCTGCCCCTTCTCAATCTCCGGTTCAATCAATATCTCAGTTTGTTTCACCTCGCCGATCCCCAGGTTTCTCAAACTCCGGAGAATCCCATCAATATATCAACCATAGGAGAAAGATATGTCCGCAATGTCTGTACCCGAATCGCGCGCTCGCCTCGGTTACCTGCTCTCAGAAATGCTGTCTCTTCCAAACCTGCCCGCAGACCTGCATCAAGCCGTCACGACTCATTTGCAACAGCAACTGACCGTCGTCAATCTTTTGAATCCTGAATACTGTTTGCGCCTTTATCCTGTGCTGGCGGAACTGGCTGAACTCAAAGCCAGATCAGAATCCACCTTCACGCAAGATGAGGTCTTTATTGCGGAAACCTTCATTGAAGAAACGGAGCCTGAAATCGCCCTGGAAACATCGTCAGAAGATGCCGCTGTTGAAACATCTTCTGACGATGTCACGGCAGACGCCGCCGCCGAAGAATCTCAAGTCGCAGAGGAAGAAATCGCGGCTGAGCCTTCTGTGGAAGCTGAAGCCCAGGAGGATGAATCGGCGGAAAGCCTTGCTGAAAACATGCCGATGGCCGCCATCGCCGAATCAGCGAACGCCGCCGTCAATCCTCGCACGTTGTGGTAATCCTCAACCTAAAACACAGCGTCGCCAGCGGGCTTTACTGCACAACCGCTCTCTGGCGACGCATCCCCTTCCATCACCTGGAGCCACAAACATGCCAAGAGCCAAAATCATCTCCGTCATCAACTACAAAGGCGGAGTGGGAAAAACCACTACCACTTATCACATCGGCTGCTCGCTCGCGCAGCATTACCATAAAAAAGTTTTGCTGGTGGATATTGACCCGCAAAACAACCTGACCTTCCTCTGCGCCAAAGACCAACGATGGAGCGAATTCAAAAGAGAGCGCGGAACGCTGGCCACACTCTACAGGCAATATGCAACGCAAAGCTCGCTCAACACTCGCCGCGTTATTTGGGAAAACCCGATTGAATTGGTCAACGGCAGGCGAATCACCAATCTGGATTTGATCCCCAGCGATGTCGAGCTGCTTGGCGATGAACTCGGTCTGGACGGCTCGAACGCGCCGTTTCCACATCATCAGCCTTCGGCGTGGGCAATGGCGGCATACCTGCGCGAACGGCGTTTTCTGACCGAAGCTTTGCGACAGGTCGAAAACGATTACGATTACATACTGATTGACTGTCCGCCCAATCTGTACCTGATGACGCAAAATGCGCTTTTCGCCAGTCACTCTTACATTGTCACGACCGTGCCTGATTTTCTTTCGACAATGGGCTTTCAGATTCTGCAAGGCCGTATCAGCGAAATCCGCAAACGCAGTGAAGCAGCGCAAGTGTTTCTTGGGAAATCTTACGGTTTGGCCTCCATCGCCGAACTTGGCGGCGTAGTATTTGTCAAAGTCCGATCAGGCGGCCCAAATGGCATTGTGACGGCTTTCAAGCAAAAAATGCTTCAGATCGAACGCGCCAATCCTGGCCTTTGTTTTCCTGACTACACAACCGAACTGATTGGCTACAGCGAAGCCGCTGAACAACAGCGCCCAGTCTGGGAATGCAGCACCCCTGGTGCTCAGAGAGCAACTCAAACCCAGCAATATCAAAACATCACTCGTATCTTTCTGGAGAGGTTTCATTTCCATGCCCAAGTCCAAAGAGCCTATGCCTGACACCTTCTCATTCCTTCTCGGCTTGCAGAATCTGCTTGAATTGCTGCCGACGGAGGATCAGCGTCAGGAAACTACGGCGATTTTCAACAAGCTGATTCACTTCTTTACCGACCTACGCGACAAGTTCAGCGCTCTGCCGACGCGTGAAGACGCCGCCGACATTCAGCAATCGCTCGTCAGATTGGAAAAACTGCTCAGCCAAACGGCAAAAGCCGACGACATAAACCAGAATTCCCAAAATGCTCCAACTCGCAAGGCAACAAAAAAGCCAAGCGAGGCGGATGTTTCTGCGCTTGCTGAAGCCATCAAACGGCTGCCAGCGGAAGAAATTCGCGCGCGTCTGAGCGGCAAAAAGCATTTGGCGGCAACGATCAAACAAGTTGCGCAGGCCTTGGGCATGACGCCCGGCAGCAAAAAGGCAAAAGCAATTTTGATTGATGAAATCGTCAATTACATCGAAAACGCCAGAATGGGCGACCGAATGGCGGGACGCACTGAAAGCGAATGGTTGCTGGCAAATCCCAACGCTGCCGAAACGACGCAAAACACAACCTCTTCCTGACCTTTCAATTTCCATACAACAAACAATGCAGCAAGGAAGGCTCTTCTGTCTGACTTGCTGCATTTTTATTTGTATTTGCCCTCAGCCACGAGACGGCGAATCAAGCGCCTTGTAATAAACAATTGCCTGACGATAATCTGCTGGCCGCCCGAAACGGGGCGAACCTCCCTTTTATCAACGAAACGCTACATTCGATTCCTTCGCTCAAAAGCGTAGGCTGACAAACACAAGGCAATGAGCAAGAGAACTCTTTCCCTGTCCACAATTTTCGCATTTGCGATCTTCGCCGCAGTTTCTTTTACCTGGAAATTCAGCGCCATCGCCCAACAAGACAAAGTGGATTTTGCGCGCGACATTCAACCGATCTTTGCGGCTTCGTGCGCAGGCTGTCACGGCGAGAAAAAACAATCCGGCGGATTGCGATTGGATTCCAAAGCAATCGCTTTGGCAAAAGTCATCAAACCGGGCAACGCCGCCGAAAGCGAACTGTATCGCCGCGTCGCAGGATTGAGCGATCAGGCGCGGATGCCTATGGGCGGCAAACCGCTTTCCGCCGAGCAAATCGCATTGATAAAAGCCTGGATCGAACAAGGCGCGATTTGGCCGGAAAGCGACGGGGTGACAGCGGGAAAGGGTGATGGGGCGAAATCTGTAGCACAGCATTGGGCCTTCAACGCGCCAGTCAGGCCTGAATTGCCGCAAGTCAAAAACTCCACTTGGGTCAAAAATCCGATTGACGCCTTTGTGCTGGCCCGGTTGGAAAAAGAAGGTTTGAAGCCTTCGCCCGAAGCCGACCGCGTGACGTTGATTCGCCGCTTGAGTCTGGATTTGATCGGGTTGCCGCCGACGCCGGAAGAAGTTGACGCCTTCATCGCTGACAAATCGCCGAAGGCTTATGAAAAGCTGGTGGATCGTTTGCTCAGCAGCCCGCATTACGGCGAACGTTGGGGACGGCATTGGCTGGACGCGGCGCGTTACGCCGATTCCGACGGTTATGAAAAAGACAAACAGCGCGCCGTATGGTTTTACCGCGATTGGGTAATCAATGCGCTCAATCGCGATTTGCCTTATGACCAGTTCATCATCGAACAGATTGCAGGCGACCTGCTGCCCAATCCGACACAAGATCAAATCGTCGCCACAGGATTTTTGCGAAATTCGATGATTAACGAAGAAGGCGGCATTGACCCGGAACAGTTCCGCATGGAAGCGATGTTCGACCGCATGGACGCCATTGGCAAAGGCGTGCTGGGGCTGACCATTCAATGCGCGCAATGCCACAACCACAAATTCGATCCGCTCAAACAGGAAGAGTATTACCGGCTGTTCGCGTTTCTGAACAACTCCAACGAAGCGAACATCGCCGTCTACACTCCCGAAGAGCAGATCAAGCGCGCGGAAATTTTTCGCCGCACGCGCGAACTCGAAGCTGAATTGCAACACAAAACTCAGGACTGGGCGGCTCGAATGGCCGCGTGGGAAACGCAAGCCAAAGCCAATCAACCGGAATGGATCATTGTTCGCCCCGAAGTGGACGACATTTCCACTGGCGGCCAAAAGTATCTGCCTTACAAAGACGGATCGTTTCTGGCTGCGGGTTATGCGCCGACAAAACATCGCGTGAAGATGATCTGGAAAACCGGCGTGAAAAACATCGCGGCCTTTCGGCTGGAATTGCTCAACGATCCGAACCTGCCCTTGAACGGCCCAGGTCGTTCCACAAAAGGCCTGGGCGCGCTGACCGAATTTGAAGTGGAAGCCGCTCCGGCCAATGAGCCGACCAAAATCACCAGGATCAAACTGGTCAAGGCCACAGCCGATTTCAATCAGCCCGAACGCGATCTGGAACCGATCTTTTTCGACAAGACAACGCGCAAACGCGTCACAGGCCCGATTGATTTCGCCATTGACGGCAAGGACGAAACTGCCTGGGGAATTGACGCCGGTCCCGGCCAACGCAACGTCCCGCGCAAAGCAGTCTTCGTCGCCGATCAGCCAATCAGTTTTGACGGCGACACGATTCTGACTTTCTATCTGAAACAAAATCACGGCGGATGGAACAGCGACGACAATCAGAACAACAATCTTGGCCGCGTGCGTTTGTCTGTGACAACCGGCAAGGACGCCGTTGCCGACCCGCTGCCAACCAATGTCCGTGAACTGTTGGACATTCCGACTGCTCAACGCAGCGAAGCGCAGACTCAAACCATCTTCGGGTATTGGCGAAAAACCGTGCCGGAGTTCAAAGCCGCGAACGAACAAATCGCCGAACTGTGGCGGCAACATCCTGAAGGTTCGTCGCAACTGGTTTACAGCGAACGCGGCGAAATGCGTTCGACTTTCACGCTCAAGCGCGGCGATTTCCTGAAGCCGGACAAGGAGATTCAACCGGGCGTTCCGGCCTTTCTGCATCAGCTTTCGGCCAATGCTCCGGCTAACCGGTTGACGTTTGCGAAATGGCTGGTGGATCGCCAATCGCCCACTACGGCGCGCGCGGCGGTCAATCGCGTCTGGCAAAGTTATTTCGGAACAGGACTCGTGGCGACTTCGGAAGATTTTGGCAAACAAGCCGACGCGCCTTCACACCCGGAGTTGCTGGATTGGCTGGCGGTGGAATTTATGGATGGCGGGACAGCGCGACGCAGCGAGACAGCGAAACCACCAACCACCAACCACCAACCACAAACCGCTTCTCCGTGGAGTTTGAAGCACATTCACCGCTTGATAGTCACATCGGCGACGTACCGGCAATCGTCAAAGGTCACGCCTGAATTGCAACAGCTCGATCAGTTCAACCGCTTGCTGGCGCGAAGTTCGCGGCTGCGGGTCGAGGCCGAAATCGTGCGCGACATTGCGCTGCAAACGAGCGGATTGCTGAATCCAAAAGTCGGCGGCAACAGCATATTTCCGCCTTCACCGGAGTTTCTGTATTTGCCACCCGTCAGTTACGGCCCCAAACCGTGGGCGGAAAGCAAAGGCGAAGACCGGTATCGCCGCGCGCTGTACACTTTCCGCTATCGGTCGGTTCCCTTCCCGGCGCTGCAAACCTTTGACGCGCCGACAGCGGATATTTCCTGCGTTCGGCGCACAAGGTCGAACACGCCGTTGCAGGCGTTGACCACGCTCAACGAAACGCTGTTTATGGAAGCGGCGCGCGCGCTGGCAATCAAAACCTTGAAAGAAGGCGGTGCGACCGATCCGCAACGCCTGACGTTTGCATTCCGTCGCGTGCTGGCGCGCCACCCTTCGGCGGCGGAAACGACCGAATTGCTGGCGCTGAAAACCAGACAGCAACAACGCTTCGCAGGCGGCGAATTGAATCCCTGGAATCTGGCAACCAACGATCCCGACAAACCATTTGCGTTGCCGAAAGGTTCGACAATGGATGAACTGGCCGCGTGGACTGCCGTCGCGCGCGTGCTGCTCAATCTGGACGAAACCATCACCAAGGAGTAAACGCCGTGAATTGGGCCGCGCGTTGGTTTTCGCGCCGACGTTTGAAATGGATCGGCGTGACGGTGGGAGCAACCGTCTTCCTGCTGTCGCTGGCGTGGTGGCAACGCGCTCCGCTGTTGCAAGGCGCAGCGCATCTTTACATCGTCGCCGATTCACCAGCGCCAGCCGATGCGATTGTCATTCTGGGCGGCGGCGTGGAATTGCGAACGCTGAAAGCGGCAGAGTTGTATCACGCCGGATTCGCCAACCGGATTCTGGTGTTACAGCCCGAACGGACGGAACTAAATTCCTTGGGGTTGGTCGTTGATCAGGCGGAATTGACGATTGAATTGCTGAAGCTGAAATCCGTTCCTGAAAGCGCGATTGTCCGACTTGAACCGGAAGTCACCAGCACAGTCGAAGAGGCCGAAGCGCTGGCCGCGTGGGCAAAAACCAACAACGCGAAGTTATTGTTGGCCACAACCGATCTGTTTCACACGCGTCGGGCGCGATGGATTTTGAATCGAAAGCTGAGCGCGATGGGTATTGAGTTGAAGATGATCGCCGTTCCGCAGAAAAAATATGACGCCGACAACTGGTGGCAAGCCGAATCAGGGCTGATTGATTTTCAAAACGAAATCTTCAAGTTTGCAGTGTACCGATGGAGATATTGAGCCTTTTGATAAGGATAAGGATGAAACTCAGATTTCTGGCATTTGTAATTGCGTTGTCCGTTCTGGCTGTTGTTGCCGCTCATCACTCGGCAGCGATTCAAACGAGTGCGCCAGCCGGCGTCTACCTGCTCAAACCGGCGCGCGTGTTTGACGGAGATCATTTGCGCGAAAATTGGTCGGTACTGGTGCGCGGCGAAAAGATCGAAGCAGTCGGTGACATCAAAGCTCCCGCCGACGCCAAAATCATCGAATTGCCAAACACAACGTTGATGCCCGGTTTGATCGAAGCGCATTCTCACTGTTTGCTGCATCCTTACAGCGAAACTTCCTGGAACGACCAGGTAGCGCGCGAACATTTGAGTTTGCGCGTTGCGCGAGCCACCAATCATCTGCGCGACACTTTGATGGCAGGCTTTACGACGATTCGGGATTTGGGAACCGAAGGCGCGGATTACGCCGATGTCGGCCTGAAACAAGCCGTTCAGCAAGGCATCATTCCCGGCCCGCGAATGCTGATCGCCACGCGCGCGATTGTCGTCAGCGGCAGTTACGGCCCAAAAGGTTACGCCACCGAATGGAACGTGCCGCAAGGCGCCGAAGAAGCCGACGGCATTGATTCGCTGACCAAAGCCGTTCGCACGCAAATCGGCAAAGGCGCGGATTGGATAAAGGTTTACGCAGATTACCGCTGGGGCAAAGCCGGAGCCGCGCCGACCTTCACACTCGACGAATTGAAGCTGGTGGTGGGACTGGCCAAAAGCGCCGGTGTGCCAGTCTCCGCACACGCCACTACGCCGGAAGGCATGCGCCGCGCGACGCTGGCCGGAGTCGAAACCATAGAACACGGCAACGACGGCACATTGGAAGTTTTCCGCTTGATGAAAGAAAAAGGCGTCGCCCTGTGCCCGACGCTTTCCGTTGGCGATCAAACGCGCAAACCCGCGATGATGAAAGCCGCGCTGGAAGCAGGCGTAACCATCGCCGCGGGCAGCGATGTGGGAGTTTTCGCTCACGGTGACAACGCCCGCGAACTGGAAGCGATGGTCAGATTCGGAATGCAACCAATTGACGTGTTGCGTTCGGCGACTTCGATCAACGCGCGAGTTTTGCATCAAGAAAATCAGATCGGCTACGTCAAAGCCGGTTTGCTGGCCGATCTGATCGCCGTCGAAGGCGATCCGACGCGAGACGTTTCCGCTGTCCGCAAAATCAAACTGGTGATGAAAAGCGGCAAGATTTACAAACAATAAAAAGCTGACTTCCCTGAATCCTCTGGTGTTACACTTCCAGCCGTGCCCTCGGCAATCTTCAACCAAAGGAAAAACTCGTGGCCGCTTATACTTTTTTCCAAAGCCAGTATCTGGCGCATCTGTTGACGCTGGACGGCGATTCCGCCGACAAACTTTCGCGTTCGATTTCCGCCGCCAAAATTGATTTGAATCCGCATCAGGTAGACGCCGCGATGTTTGCGCTGCGTTCGCCAGTGTCTCAAGGCGTGATTCTGGCCGATGAAGTCGGACTGGGAAAAACCATCGAAGCCGCGCTGGTCATCGCGCAGCGATGGGCCGAAAAACGGCGGCGAATTTTGTTGATCGTTCCGGCTTCGCTGCGCAAACAGTGGGAGCAGGAATTGACCGGCAAGTTTTCCCTGCCCTGCGAAATTCTGGAAACCAAAAACTACAATCAAGCCAAAAAAGCCGGGCGGCTGAATCCTTTCGAGTCCGGCCGGATCATCATTTCTTCCTACGAATTCGCCGCCAACAAAAGCGCCGACCTGAAATCCGTCAACTGGGATTTGGTCGTGTTTGACGAAGCCCACCGGCTGCGAAATGTCTTCAAGGAAGGATCGAACAAACGCGCCAAAGCCTTCAACGAAGCCTTCCCTGATACGCGCAAAATCCTGCTGACGGCCACGCCGCTGCAAAATTCGCTGATGGAGTTGTACGGAATGGTTTCGGTCATTGACCCGCACTTTTTCGGCAGCGAACAGGTTTTCCGCGAACAATACGCCGGAAAACGCGCCGATTCCGCCGAACTGGCCATCCTGAAACAACGGCTGACGCCGCTTTGCAAACGCACGCTGCGCAAACAGGCGCAGGCCGAAAGCGCAATGCGATTCACCAACCGGCGCGCCATGACCGAAAACTTCACGCCGTCCGAAGATGAAGAACGGCTGTATGAACTGGTTTCGGCGTATTTGCAGGACGAAAACATCATCGCCATTCCGCAACGCGCGCGTCATTTGGTGACGCTGGTCATTCGCAAACTGCTGGCTTCGTCGTCGTTCGCCATCCGCGAAACCCTGCGGAAGATGATTACTCGGCTGGAAACCAAGCTCTGTGACCAGCAAGCGTCAGCCTCAATTGCTATCGAAGACCTGGACGATTACGAAACCGGCGAAGAAACCGCCGAAGAAGCCGAAGAGTTCAACGAAAAACCTGCCGAGTTTGCCGAACCCGCCGACGCCCAGGCTTTGAGAAAAGAGATTGCCAGCTTGAAAGAATTTCAATTGCTGGCCGAAGGCATCCGCGACAACGAAAAAGGCTTTGCCCTGTTGCGCGGACTGAAGCGCGCGTTTGAAGGCATTCTGGAACTTGAAGGCAATCGCAAAGCCGTCATCTTCACCGAATCGCGCCGGACGCAGGAGTATTTGAAACAACTGCTTTCCGACAATGGTTACGAAGGCAAACTGGTCTTGCTGAACGGTTCCAACTCCGACCCGGATTCCCAGGCGATTTACAAAGAATGGCTGGCGCGGCATCGCCACACTGGCGCGGTGTCGGCGTCGAAATCCGCCAACGTCAAAGCCGCCATTGTCGAAGCGTTTCAAAAAAACGACGACATCGAAATCCTGATTTCCACCGAATCCGGCGCGGAAGGCATCAACCTGCAATTCTGTTCGCTGGTCGTCAATTACGATCTGCCGTGGAACCCGCAGCGCGTCGAACAGCGCATCGGGCGTTGCCACCGCTACGGGCAGAAAAACGAAGTCCTCGTCGTCAATTTCATCAACCAGAAAAATCTGGCCGACCAGCGCGTTTACCAACTGCTCAATGAAAAGTTCGACCTTTTCAACGGCGTGTTCGGCGCCAGCGATGAAATTCTGGGCGCGATTGAATCCGGCATTGACATCGAATTCCGCATCCTGGAAATCATCCAGCAATGCAAAAGCGCTTCGGAAATTGCCGCCCGCTTCGACGCGCTGGAAAACGAAATGCGCGACAAACTGCTGGTTAAGGAAAAAGACGCCCGCCAGACGCTGACCGAAAATGTGGACGAAGAAGTCGCCCAGCGCTTCAAAGGCCGTTTTGAAGATTTCCGCGCGCGGCTGTCCAAACGCGAACAGGATTTGAAGCTGCTGACGCGCATCGAATTGCCCGAAGCCGATTTCGTCAGCGGCAGCGCCTTCACGCACGCCAAACGGCATTACAGTTTCAATTGGAACGAAGCCGAAGAACGCGGCTGGCAGTTTTACCGGCTGGACGGCGACACCGATTCGCTGGCCCATCAACTGGCCGACCAGGCAAAACGCCGACAACTGGACGCCGCGTGGTTGCGGTTCCGCTACGACGAATTCGACCGCGCGGAATTCGGCGGCAAGTTTTCCAGCGTCGAAGAACTGATTGGCCGCGCCGGCTGGCTGGAAGTTTCCAAAGTCATAATTCAAGCCATGCAACCGGTCGAATCCCTGTTGCTGACCGCCGTCACCGACGACGGACAGGAAATTGACGAAGAAACCGTCGCCCGGCTGTTGCGCGTTCCGGTTGAAGTGGTGAGCGAGAAAATCCCGACGGAGGATTTGCCCACGCCGCTGACCGAACTTCGCGGGCGGCGGATGGAAGAACGGTTCAAGGCCAAAGAAGACGAAAACGAATCTTTTTACAACGAACGCGTCGAACAATTGGACCGCTGGGCCGACGAAGCCGAAAAAGGCCTGGAGTTGGAATTGAAACTTCTGAAAGACCAAATCGCGCTGGCTAAAAAAGACGCTCAAACCAAACCGCTGAGAGAGAAAATCGCCGCTCGCCAGCACATCAAGGAAATGGAAAACCGGCTGTTAGCCAAAAAGCTGACCGTCAACGACGAAACGCAACGTTTGCAACAGGAGAAAAACGGTTTGATTGACGAACTCGCCGATTTGATGAAAGTTGATCCGCCGCAAGCGCAACCGTTGTTCGTGCTGCGCTGGGAGTTGTGCTAACACCGGAATTTGCGCCGCCGTTCGCTACTTCGCAATTGGCGAAGCCTGTGGAGTGCGGCGGCTTGACGCCGCTTTGCGTTATGAGCCAAAAACCTGTTGTTATCGAGAGCTTTCTACGCGAACGAAAAGCGGCGTCGAGCCGCCGCACTCCATAAACTGAGTACAACCGATGAGCAAAAAACAGAAACTGGAATTGACCTGGATCGGCAAGGAAAACCGCCCTCGCCTGGAACCCCGCATCCTGCTGGAAGACCCGCAGCGGTCTCACCACGCCCCGCACCGCGTCACCGAACTCGATCAATTCGACAACCGTCTGATCAAAGGCGACAACCTGCTGGCCCTGAAAGCTTTGGAACAGGAATTCACCGGCCAGGTCAAATGCATCTACATAGATCCGCCCTACAACACCGGCAGCGCGTTTACCCATTACGACGACGGACTGGAACATTCGATCTGGCTTTCGATGATGCGGGAACGGCTGGAGATTTTGCGAAGATTGCTTTCCGAAAATGGCTCTATCTGGATAACGATTGACGACAACGAATGCCATTACTTGAAAGTTTTATGCGATGAGGTTTTTGGTCGAGCAAATTTTGTAACTTCAATCATTTGGCGTAAAAATTACGCTCCCAAGTCATCTGCCAAACACTTTTCCGAAGACCACGATTACATACTCATTTACGGCAAGAATGCAGATATTTGGCGACCTAACCCAATGCCACGCACAGACAAACAAGATAAAGCCTATAAGAATCCAGACGATGACCCGCGTGGATTTTGGCGACCAAACAATCTTGCTGCGAGGAATTACTACAGCAAAGGAACCTATGAAATAAAATGCCCAAGTGGGCGAATTATACCTGGGCCACCCGCTGGTTCTTACTGGAGAATCTCTGAAGATAAATTCTGGGAAATGGATCGTCAGGGGAGAATTTGGTGGGGCAAGGATGGCAACAATGTTCCGGCCCCCAAAATATACCTGACTGAAGTTAAGCAAGGCGTTGTTCCGCAAACTTTTTGGAATTACGACGAAGTTGGTCATACTCAAGAGGCTAAAAAGGAGATTGTCACTCTTTTTGGAGAGGACGTTTTTGGAACTCCTAAACCCGAACGATTGCTCAAACGAATCATCGAAATCGCTACTAATCCCGGCGACCTCGTCCTGGATTCCTTCGCGGGTTCGGGCACGACCGGAGCCGTGGCGCACAAGATGAATCGGCGCTGGATCATGGTCGAACTCGGCGAGCATTGCGATACGCACATTGTGCCGCGCTTGCGGAAAGTGATTGACGGAGAAGACGCGGGCGGCATCACTGCGGCGGTGAACTGGCAGGGCGGCGGCGGGTTTCGGTATTACCGGCTGGCGGATTCGCTGCTGAAAGAAGACCGCTGGGGCAATCTGGTCATCAACCGCGATTACAACGCCGAAATGCTGGCCGAAGCGATGTGCAAACTGATGGGCTTCCGTTTCGCGCCCAGCCGGGACCTGTACTGGCAACAAGGGCATTCGTCGGAGCGGGATTACATTTACGTCACGACTTCGACGCTGACGCACGAACAACTGGCGGCGCTGGACGACGAAGTCGGCGAAGAGCGCTCGCTGCTGGTCTGCTGCAAAGCGTTCAAGGCGAACGTTTCGGCCTTTCAAAACCTGACGGTCAAAAAAATTCCCAACGCAGTGCTCCGCAAATGCGAATGGAACCGCGACGATTACAGTTTGCAGGTGGCCGAACTGAAACCACCCGCACCGGCTCCGAATACGCAAATTTCGTTGTTCGATGAAGTCCGGGAAGAAGTGTTGAATCAGGCTGGAAAGAAAAAACGAAGGCAGCCGAAATAGCTTCGGCTGCCGCGTAGCGGCATTTGAATTTAGGCAGGTCGTTTACGGCCTGCACACGCGGCATCAAGGTTTTCCGTCCCAGCGGGACGGTTGAATTTGATAAATGGCAGTTGAATTTGATGAATGGCGGAAACGGTTTGATTGGACGTAATGCGAAGCGTGCATTCAACCGTCCCGATGGGACGGGGAATTTCGCGTCTCACATGCAGGCCGTAAACGACCTGCCTAAATTCAACCGTCGCTACGCGACGAGGAAATATTTTGCTCCTCACATGCAGGCCGTAAGCGACTTGCCTAAACTCAACCGTCGCGACGCGACGAAGAATGTGAACCGTGACCGTGGCGCAGGCCGTAAACGACCTGCCTAAACTCAACCGTCGCGACGCGACGAAATCACAATGACGCTGCCCCAGAAACCAATTAAGCATGAACAAACACGTCAATTCCATCGCGCAGCGCTTGAGCCTGCGCCCGCCGCAACGCCAATCGCTGGAAATTCTGGCCGAAGTTCTGGGGCAATTCGACCGTGACGCCGAACCGGCGGAAACGCTGGCCGTGATTCGCGGGCTGTATCCGTCGGTTTCGGATTTCGAGCGCGACTTTCCCAGTTTGTGTTTCGCGCTGGCCACCGGCGTAGGCAAAACACGGTTGATGGGCGCTTTCATCGCTTATCTGCACGCCACGGAAGTCAGCCGCCATTTTTTCGTGCTGGCGCCGAACCTGACCATTTACGAAAAGCTGATTCAGGATTTCACGCCGAACACGCCGAAATACGTCTTTCGCGGTTTGGAGCAATACGCCGTCAATCCGCCTGTGGTCGTCACCGGTGAAAATTACGAAGACGGACGCGGCGTCCGGCTGGAACTTGGCGGACAGCAGCGCATGTTTGAAAGCGAGCAAACGGCGTTCATCAACATTTTCAACATCTCCAAAATCAACAGCGAAGTTCGCGGCGGCGCGCTTCCGCGAATGAAGCGATTGCAGGAATACATCGGCGAAAGCTATTTCAACTATCTGGCTGACCTGGACGATCTGGTCTTGCTGATGGACGAAGCGCACCGGTATCGCGCCAGCGCCGGCGCCAAAGCCATCAGCGAATTGAAACCGATTCTGGGTCTGGAATTGACGGCCACGCCCAAAGCCGTCGGTGCGCGAGCCGAAGCCTTCAAAAACGTGATTTACAGTTATCCGCTTTCCGCCGCGCTGACCGACGGTTTCACCAAAGAACCGGCGGTCGCCACGCGCAAGGACTTCAAGCCGGAAGATTACAGCGCCGAACAACTGGAACGCATCAAGCTGGAAGACGGCATCCACCATCACGAATTCGTCAAAGTCGAACTGGAAAATTACGCGCGCGAAACCAACACCGCGCCGGTCAAACCCTTCGTGCTGGTGGTGGCGCAGGAAACGGAACACGCCCGCCAATTGCAGCAAATCATCGAAGCCCAGGACTTTTTCGATGGCCGCTACCGTGGCCGCGTCATTCAGGTGCATTCCAATCTGCGCGGCGAAGAATCCGACGAAAACACCAAACGATTGCTGGCTGTGGAAACCGACGCCGAAACCGAAATCGTCATTCACGTCAACAAACTAAAAGAAGGTTGGGATGTCACCAACCTTTACACCATCGTGCCGCTGCGCGCTTCGGCTTCGGAGATTTTGACCGAACAAACCATCGGGCGTGGGTTGCGATTGCCCTTCGGCAAACGCACTGGCGTGGATTCGATTGACCGGCTGACAATCATCGCGCACGACAAATTTCAGGCGATTGTGGACGCGGCGAATTCGCCGGATTCCATCATCCGCCAGCAGGTAACCATTGGCGCGGGCGGCGACATTCCGATTGAAACGCCGCAATCCGTCGTCGTGCCTTCGGTGCTGGAAACTTTGCTGACCGGCAACGCGGCTGTATTTGGCAACAAACCTGATTCCGGCGCTCCGCCTGCGCCGTCACCTGTTCTGTTCGCGCCGGAAGAACAAAAAATCGCCACGGTCGCATTGGACGTGCTGAAAAAATACGAACGGCTGGAAAGCTCCGCGCGATTGCAGGAGCCGGAAATCCAGCGGCAAATCGTCGCCGAAACTCTGCAAGTGATTACGCCCGCGCAATTCGCCCTGCCCGGCGTGGAAACCGACCTACCCCAAACCGTCGCGCGCGTGGTCGGCGTGATGACCGAAAAAATCGCCGAACTGACGATTGACGTGCCGCGCATTGTGCTGATTCCGTCGCAAGCCGTCAGCTTCGGCTTTCACGATTTCAATCTGGAAGGGCTGGACAAAATTCACATGCAACCCGTCAGCCGCGAAATCCTGATCCAACAACTGCGCACGAACGAACGGGCTTCACTGATGTGGGAACACGACCAGCCGCGCGAAGAACGGCTGGAAGATTATCTGGTCAGCGCGCTGATGAATTATGACGAGATTGACTATGACGAACACGCCGATCTGTTGTACAAACTGTCCGGTCAATTGATTGCTCGCCTGCGCGGTTATCTGCGGGATGACCGCGAAATCGAAAACGTGCTGCTGTATCACCAGCGTTCGCTGACGGAATTCGTCTACCGGCAGATGATGCAACATTACTGGGAAACGCCCGTGGATTATCAGGTCAAAATCAGCAAAGGCTTTTCGGCATTGCGTCCAAACAGCTTCACGCTGCCCGCCGGAATCCAGCCGCGCGATTTCCGCGCGCCGCTCGACCAGCGCAATGCCATCCGGCAACTGGTTTTCGGCGGATTCCGCAAATGCTGTTACCCGTTTCAAAAATTTGATTCCGACACCGAACGCCGCTTCGCCATGCTGCTGGAAGACGACGCGACGGTCTTACGCTGGATGAAACCCGCCAGCGGTCATCTGCGAATCGAACACAAAACCGGCGCGGGCTACGAACCGGATTTCGTCATCGAAACGGCGGCGGAAAAGCTGCTCTGCGAAACCAAAATGGCCAGCCAGTTCGAGGACGGCGAAGTTCAACTGAAAGCCCACGTCGCCCGCCAATGGTGCAATTACGCCAATCAACACGCGGCGGAAAACGGCGGCAAAACCTGGCGCTACCTGCTGATTCCGCACGACGAAGTGACGCACAACGCCAGCCTGCACGGGCTGCAAAACCGCTTTCAAAACTGAAACCACCAGGAACGGAAAGGAACAAAACATGAAGCTGCAAACTCAACCTGATTTGACGATTGCTCGCCGCGATTTTCTGAAAACTTCAGCCGTTGGCGTAACCGGCGCAATGCTCGCGTCTTCGCTTCCGGCTTCGGCAAAAGTTCTGGGAGCCAACGACCGCATTCGCGTCGGAGCCATCGGAACCGGCGGGCGCATGCGAGGCCTGCTGAATCACGTCAAAAATAATTCCGACGCGGAAATCGTCGCGCTGTGCGATGTGTATCAACCGAACGTCGAACGCGCAGCGTCAACGCTCAACCTGAACAACGCCAGACAATTCAAGGATTATCGCGCGGTGCTGGATGACAAGAACATTGACGCCGTGGTCATCGCTACGCCCGATCATTGGCACGTCAAAATCACTTCTGACGCCGTAGCCGCCGGCAAGGACGTCTATGTCGAAAAACCCATCACCCACACGCTGGAAGAAGGCGCGGGTATCATCAAAGCCGTCGAAGCCAGCAAGCGCGTTGTGCAAGTCGGCATGCAGCAACGAAGCTGGTCGCATTTCATTGACGGCAAGAAAATCGTGGACGAAGGCACGCTCGGCCAACTGACAACCGTGCGGATGTGGTGGTATCAGAACTATCCGGCCAGCGGGCACTCCAGCAAACTCGCCTATGACAAACTCGACCAAAAAGCCTGGCTGGGCAAGGCTAAGGCGCAGGAACTGACGCCGCAGAAATTTTACTGGTGGCGATGGTATTGGGATTTCGGCGGAGGCGCGCTGACCGATTTGATGTGCCATTGGATTGACGTGGTGCATTGGTATACGGGAGCGGCGACTCCGCTGACGGCCACGACCGTCGGCAACCGTTACGTGCTGGATTGGGAATGCCCGGACACGATCAATTGCGTGCTGGAATATCCGAAGAACTTCACGGCCAGTTATCACGGAATGATGGCCAGCAGCATTGACGACGGCGGACTGGAACTGCGCGGAACGAAAGCGACGATGAAACTCGACCGTGAACGGCTGGCTGTTTACCCGGAAACCGGCCAGGGATTCAGTCGCGCGGGCGATGCCAAACACAGCATTTTGATTCCCTCCAAAGGTGACGGAACCGCTACGCACATTCGCAACTTCCTGGATTGCGTCAAAAGCCGAAAGACGCCAACCGCAGACATTCGCGTCGCGGTCGAAGCCGCGCGCGCCGCACACATCGGCAATCTGGCATTGAAACAGGAACGCAAAGTTCGCTGGAACGCTCAACAAGCGCAGATCGAGAACAAATAGCCATTGCGGAAAGGAGACGATGAGTAAACTGATTGCTTTTGGCTGGTATGGTGGAAAGTACAGCCACTTGGACTGGCTATTGCCGTTATTGCCCGAAGCCACTCATTACTGTGAACCGTTCGGAGGTTCGGCGGCGGTGTTGATCAACCGCGCGCCTTCGCCGGTTGAAACTTACAACGACATTGATGGCGAGATAGTGAATTTCTTTCGCGTTCTGCGAGAGCAGAAAGAAGCATTGATTGAAGCCATTGGATTGACGCCATTTTCGCGCGCGGAGTTTGAAGCGGCGATCAATGAACCGACCCATGGTTTGTCAGACCTGGAACGAGCTCGCAGGTTCTATATCCGCGCACGCCAAGTGCGAACTGGTTTGGCGCAGAAGGCGAGTTCTGGCAGATGGGCGCATTGCCTGCTGACAAGCCGTGCCGGGATGGCAGGAGCGGTTTCGCGTTGGTTGGGAGCAGTAGAAGACTTACCGCTTATCGCGCAACGACTGCTGCGCGTACAGATCGAATGCGCCCCGGCGATTGAAGTCATCCAGCGTTATGACAACGAAGAAACATTGTTCTACTGCGACCCACCTTACCCGCATGGCTCGCGCGGTGATGCCCATGCTTATGCTTATGAAATGACTGATGAGCAACACCGCGAACTTGCCAGAGTTCTCCGTAGCGCCAAAGGCAAAGTTATCCTGTCCAGCTATCAGTGCGACTTGATGAAAGAGCTTTACGGTGATTGGCGACAGATTGAAGCGCCAGAAAAGATTACTCATTCGGTCAAAACAGCGCGCCGCGAGGTTCTCTGGCTGAATTATGACGTGAAGGAGGAGATTGCGTGGCAAAAGGCAAACGGTCGTCGGCTCCGAGCAATCCAGGAAACATTCTTGAAGTAGCTTACCAAAGCGCGCTTGATAATCAGGAAACTCTCTTTGTCGCAAGCGCCGGGCTGACTGATGACGTGGAGTTCGTATGCCGATGCTCGAATCAGGCGGGCGCACGCTTTTTGATGGCCTGTCTTTTGGCCAAGCTATCCAATCCATCATTCGACATTCGCAAGCCCTATACGGAAATTGGCGGCAAGGGAACTTATTCCGGCAGATACTTCGATGAGACGTACATTGCGCCTTTCGCTTTCAAATACAAGTTGCCGGTAAATTCGACGACGAGCTTTCTAACGCCAGCATTCAGAACCAATAAGTCTTTGATTGCACCAGGAGTCGAACTCATTGGAAGACCTAAACAACTTTATGAAAAGGTGGTCAAGCTAATCACTGCGGCGTACAAAGGCTCTATCAGGCTGGACTTTCTGTTGATGGAAATCCTGCGATGGCTGATTATCGTGCGTGAAGAACGAGCGCAACGAATTGAAACTCTTTTCGCTTCGCTGAAGGCAGTTCAATCAGAGTTATCTTTACCAGCCGAAAGCATTGTGACATTGATCCAGCAACATCTGGCTTTGCCCAAATCATCCCGACTGCCGGTTCTGGTCGTGGCGGCGGCATATCAAGCGGCGTGCGATCGGTTGGGCGAACAAGCGCTTCCTCTGCAGGGGCACAACGCTGCCGACAGTCAAACTGGCGCGCTGGGCGATGTTCAAATCGTGCTTCGTGACGAAAACGACGTGCTGACTGTATATGAGATGAAAGCCAAGAGGGTGCTACGCGAAGACCTTGATATTGCGATTAAGAAATTAGCGTCAGCCTCTCGACGAGTTGACAACTATATCTTCATCACAACCGACAGAATTGACGAGAGCGTGATGGAATTTGCCGCGACACTGCATGGCAAAATCGGTGTCGAGTTTGTTGTGCTGGATTGCATTGGCTTCCTGCGTCATTTCCTACACTTGTTCTATCGCGTTAGGATGGACTTTCTCGAAGCATACCAAAACCTGCTGCTGGCCGAGTTGGACAGCGCCGTGAACCCGACATTGAAGGAAGCATTTCTCTCGCTCAGGCTGGCGACTGAAACAGGCATAGCTCAGGCTGAGCAAGAACAAGAATCAGAATAGAGGCAATGATGAAACAAACAAAGGAACCGCAATCGAAAGAAGCTAACCAAGTCAGCCGCCGCTGGTTTATCGAACAATGCGGCGTAGGCTTGGGCGCGCTGGCGCTGAACCATCTGCTGACGCGCGAAGGTTACGCACAGTCGCAAAATCCACTGGCTCCCAAACAGCCGCACTTCACGCCGAAGGTCAAAAACGTCATCTTTCTGTTTATGGCGGGCGGCCCCAGCCACATGGAATTGTTCGACAACAAACCTACGCTGGCGAAATTCGACGGCACTTTGCCGCCGCCGGATTTGCTGAAAGGTTATCGCGCGGCGTTCATCAATCCGAACTCGAAGCTGTTGGGGCCAAAGTTCAAGTTCGCACGCTATGGCCAGTCGGGCGCGGAAGTTTCCGAACTGCTGCCACACACGTCAAAGATCGTGGACGACATCGCCATCGTCAAAGGAATGGTCAGCGATGCGTTCAACCACGCTCCGGCGCAGTTGATGATGAACACCGGTTCGATGATTTTCGGGCGACCGAGTTTTGGCGCGTGGACGATTTACGGAATGGGCAGCGAAGCCGAAGACCTGCCAGCCTTCGTCGTCTTCAGCACCGGCAGCAAAGGCCCAAGCGGCGGCAACAGTTGCTGGGGCAGCGGTTTTTTGCCGACGGTGTATCAAGGCGTGCAGTTCCGCAACGTTGGCGATCCGGTTTTGTATTTGTCGAATCCGCGCGGCGTGGACGCCAAACTGCAACGCGATTCGCTGGACACGATTCAGAAACTCAATCGCATGCGGCTGGATACTGTCGGCGATCCTGAAATCGCCACGCGCATCAATTCCTTCGAGATGGCCTACAAGATGCAATCCAGCGCACCGGAACTGATGGATTTGAGCAAGGAGCCGAAACACATTCTGGAAATGTACGGCGCTGAACCCGGCAAACCTTCGTTCGCCAATTCGGTTTTGATGGCGCGGCGCTTGGTCGAACGCGGCGTGCGCTTCGTGCAGATTTACCACGAAGCCTGGGATCAGCATGGATCGCTCGTCAGAGACCTGACCAAAAATTGCCAGGACACGGATCAAGCCTGTGCGGCATTGGTCAAAGACTTGAAACAGCGCGGTATGCTGAAAGACACGCTGGTCGTCTGGGGCGGCGAATTTGGCCGAACTCCAATGGTGCAAGGCGGCAGCGACGGACGCGATCATCATCCGAACGCCTTTACGATGTGGCTGACTGGCGGAGGCATCAAAGCGGGCATCACCTACGGCGAAAGCGATGAACTCGGTTTCAACGTCGTCAAAGACCGCGTTCACGTTCATGATTTGCATGCGACGCTGCTGCATCAACTCGGCTTCGATCACGAAAAACTGACCTATCGGTTTCAAGGACGCGATTTCCGGCTGACGGATGTTCACGGCTTGGTCGTGGATAAACTGCTGGCTTGAAGGTGAAGCGATGAAACAATGGCTGGCAATTTTTGTTTTGGCGACGTTTCTGGCCGATTGGGGTATTTCCCAAAACGCCTGGAAGCCGAAATCAAAACGGTCTGACGCAGTGCGCGTGCTGGTCGCCACGGGCGGACACGATTACGACCCGGAGTTTTACACCGCCTTTGACGACGAAACGATCAACGCCAAAGTTGATCCTCATCCGCTGGCTTACAGTTACGACATGCGCAAACGCGCCGACGTGCTGGTGATCTACGACACGGCGCAAACGCTGGAACCGGCCAGGCAGAAAAATCTGCGCGAATTCGTCGAAAGCGGCAAGGGCGTCGTGGTGATTCATCATGGCATCTGCACCAACGTTAACTGGCCGTGGTGGTACGAAGAAGTCGTCGGCGGACGCTGGCTGTTTGAACCGGTCAACGGCAAAGTCGGCAGCTACAAACACGACGTTGATTTGACCGTCAAACCGGCGATGAAGCATCCGATTTTGAACGGCATCGAAACGTTCAGGATTCACGACGAAACCTACAAAGACCTGTGGATTTCGCCGAAAGTCAAAGTCTTGCTGACCACGGATGACAAAACCAGCGACGGCCCTGTCGCCTGGATTGGGCCATACGAAAAAGCGCGCATCGTTTACATTCAACTCGGTCACGACCGCAACGCCAACCTGAATCCCAACTGGCAGCGACTGGTCAGAAACGCGATTCAGTGGGCAGCGGGAAAGCTCAATTGAACTTCGGAGTTTCTCAATGAAACACGTAAACCCCGAGCAAATGAGCGCAGTCATCAACAAGTTACTTGCCCAACTCAGGCCAGGCGAGTTTCTTGATGAAGCAGGATACCGATTATCACGAGAGTTGTGCGCGTTGCCAGTTGGGCAGGGATGGTTTGGTTGGGTGCTGTTGACTGCTGACGGCGATGTCATCTCCCCGGATGTTGACGAATATTTCAACACCATAGGATTTAACCGATCCCGGCGTCCTCAAGACTTACTTAGAACTCTGGCTTGGGGAACTGCGCAGTACCCGGAACTGGCTGCTTTGATCCCTGACAGTCCCGAAGATTCTCAAACCTGCCCTCTTTGCAGAGGATCGAAAGTGATGCCTTTGGACGATGACACGATTTGCCTGTTCTGCAATGGGCTTGGCTGGGTAATAGAAGAGGAATAACATCTCTCGACAGCCTACAACGAAATTCTTGCCTCAATTCTCGTGAATGAGAAAAGCGATGGTTGAAATCCGCCTTGCCACGCCCGAAGACGTCCCCTTTCTTCCCAACATTGAGGAAGCAGCCTGCCAACTTTTCCTGCAATACGAAATCACCGCCGACCTGCCGTTGTATCTGACGCCGCTCGAAGATTTTTACGAAGCGCAAAAACACGGGCTGCTTTGGGTGGCGGCGGTTGACGAAAAACCAATCGGCTTTGCATTGGTTGAAATGATCGGCGAGCTTCCCCATCTGGAAGAGTTGGACGTGCTGCCCGATTATGGTCGGCAAGGCATTGGAGCGAACCTGGTCAGGACGATTTGCGATTGGGTCTGTGCCAGCGGAATTCCCGCCGTCACCTTGACGACTTTCCGCGACATTCCCTGGAACGCGCCGTTTTACCAGAAGCTGGGATTCAGAATTCTTGAAGTCGAAGAATTGACGCCATCGCAGTTGCAAATCGTCGAAGAGGAAGAACGCCATGGCTTGAAGCGTGAATTGCGAGTCCTGATGCGATACGAAACCGGTTCGGTGTGACACGATCAGGGCATCAGCCCGATTCGCCGCAACAAATCCATGAACCGGGCGTCGGTTTTCAGTCCATCCAACAAAGGCTCCAGTTTGATCCATGGCATCCAGCCGCTGCGTTCCTGATAGGCTTTTTCCAACCAGTCAAATGCCTGGTCAGTGTCGCCGAGATTGGCGTGGATCATGGCCAGATAATACGGCGGCACGTAATTCGTCTTGGAGTGATGCTCGATTCCGGCCAGCATTGACCGCGCGGCATCCGGTTGCCCCGCTTTGGCAAGCGCGATGGCCAACATCAAGGTTGCCAGGCCTTTGGCTTCGGGGCGATTTTCAATGATGAATTTCAGGGAGGTAATCGCTTCGTGGAATTTGCCCACCGCCAGCCACGAAAGAATCTGGTAGTAAATCCCCTTGCCGAAAGCCGCGTCCATTTGCAGGGTTTTGCGGCATTGTGCCAACGCTTCTTCGTACCGTCTGGCGAAATAGAACAATTCGCCGAAACTGGCTGCCACCGGCACGGAAAGCGGATCAAGCGATTCCGCGCGCCGTAGCAATTCAAAGGCATCGTCGAACTGTTCCTGCGCGGCGCACAGATAAGCGTGCCATTGCGGCGCTTCGGAATAATTCGGATTCAATTCGGCAGCGCGTTGGAATTCTTTTTCCGCACGATCGAATTCCCAGTCGTACCAAAACAACACCGAAGCATAAGCCGCGTGCGCTTCAGCCAGTTGGTCGTCCAGTTCCAGAGCCTTCATCACGGCCATTCTGGCTTTTGGAATGAATTCGCGCGGAGGCAAAAAGTACACGCTCAAAAACGTGTAGCACGAAGCAAGCCCGGCGTGAGCCAGCGCATAATTTTGATCCTTCCGAATCGCCTGTATGAAAAACTCCGCGCCTTTTCGCATGCCTTCGGGGCTGCGTTGGTTCCAGCAATAGCGGCCTTTCAGATACAACTCGTAAGCTTCGGGATTAATGGTTTGGCGTTTGGCCAGTTTTTCTTCCTGCTCGCCGCCGAGTTTCAACCGCAAGCTTTCGGAAATCTGTTTGGCGATGTCTGTTTCCAGTTCGAAGATGTCACCAGATTTTCCCAGCTTGCGTTGGTACTGATCCGCCCACAGCAACGCGCCATCGCCAGAGTCCACCAATTCGGCTTTGATGATGATGTCATCGCCGCGCTGGAACAAACGTCCGGTAAACACCGCGCGAACGTTCAGTTCGCGTCCGACTTCCAGCGGATCGGTGTTTTTGCCTTTGAATCGAAAAACCGTGCTGCGCGCCATCACACGCAAATCCTGCACTCGCGCCAACGTGTTGATGATATTTTCGGTAATGCCGTCGCTCAGGTATTCGGCGTTGGCATCATTGCCGACGTTCGTCAGCGGCACAATCGCCACCGAATCAATCGCATCGCTGAACGCGCGCGAAGCCCCGGACGATCTGCGCGAGGTTCCGCTTGTAGAAGAGCCGCTGCGAGCACTGAGGTTCGATGTATTTCGACGTGATTCTCCGCCGGAATCGGTTTTGATCGGGCGAGTTTCCAGCGAAACTTGTTTGCCGCTGTCCCGTAACGACTCGTGTGCGGCAGTGTCACCGGATTTGGAATGCCGCACCTGGCTGGCATCGGGTTCCAGTCGTCGCCGCAACCGTTTCAGATCGTTCGATAATTCGCGCGTCGTCTGATACCGCTCGTCGGGGTCTTTGGCCAGCAACTTGGTGACGATCCATTCCAGTTCTTCGGGCGCATCCGGCATCGAACGCCGAATCGGCTGCGGAGCGTTCTGCAAAATCGAACTCAGCACGCCGGTCGTCGTCTGTCCTTCAAACGGCAACCGCCCGGTACACATTTCGTAAAGCATCACGCCCAGACTGAACAAATCGCTGCGCTCATCCACCGAATCACCGGCGATTTGTTCCGGCGACAGATAACCTGTCGTGCCTGGCATCCACCACAACCCCGTGGTCGAACGCGCCGCCGAGCGATGTTGCTGACTGTCGTTCCGTTTCAAGGCCTCGACCCATTTCGCGGCTTCGGCGGCATCAAGCGGTTTGGTGCGATACGGATCGAGCGCCCCTTCCGGGCTGATGCGAATCTCGGCTGTGGCGGCATCAAATGGAACGGGCGGCTCTTCTTTTGGCGCAGACACCGTTTCGCCAAGTTCGACCAGCATCGTGTCCTGTTCGATCAATTTCGTCAGGCCGAAATCCAGAATCTTGACGTACCCATCCGGGCGAATCATGACGTTTTCCGGCTTCAGGTCGCGGTGCAGCACGCCCGACGCGTGCGCCGCTCCCAGGCCGGAAACGATCTGCGAAATGACATCCAGAACCTCTTCGATTCGCATCCGCGTGTACGCCAGATGCTCGCGCAGGGTCGGGCCTTCCACCCATTCGTTGGCGATGAAATACAGCGACTCCCCATGCACGCGATCGGAATTGACCTCGTACATCATTCGGATGTTCGGATGATTGAGCGTGGAAATGGCGCGTGCTTCCTGAGACAGGCGTTCGATGCGTTCGGTGTCGCGCGCAAATTGTTCGGGCAACATCAGCAGCGCGACCTTGCGGCCAAGCGTCATGTCTTCGGCCAGATATACTTCACCAATCAGGCTGGTGCCGATGTGATAGAGAATTCGGTAATGTGAAATCGTCTGTGACAGCAAAACGATGTTCCAACGTTGGAAGTTTGATTACGGAATTTGCCCAGTGATGACGAGCAGGATTGCCGGAGCCGAGATGTTAGCGGCAATCGGCTAGTCTGCCAACCCCATCTTTTCCAGCAGACTGACAAACCGTCTTTCTTTTCTCAATTCGTCAAAGACCGGTTCGGATTTCAGGTAAGAAGCCCAGCAATAACGCTCTTCGACGGTCGCTTCCAGCATCTGCAACGCGCGTTCGGCGTCGCCCAACCCCGCATAAATCAACGCCAGAAAAAACGGCGAAACGTCTTTGTTGGTCGGGTAGGTTTGCAATTCAGCCAGAATTTTTTCGGCTTCCTCTCTGTAACCGGCCATGGCGTAAACATTCCCCAGAGCCGATTTGACCAGCGAACCTCCGGTCGTCAATTCGGCGGCTCGTTTCAATTGCTCTATCGCTTCTTCGTATCGTTGAAGCTGCGCCAGACTGATTCCCAGATAAAACCTGCCCAGCGCGAAGTTGGGTTCGATCTCGACGGTTTCGTATCCGCTGGTTACCGCTTCTTGGTAGCGCCGGGCCTGGTAATGAATCCAGGTGAAACTGACGCGAATGACCATCGTCATCGGCTCCAGTTCCAGCGCTTTTTGTTCCATCGCCATCGCTTCGTCAAACCGGTTACGCGCCAGCAGAAAAATCGAAGCATACCAGTGATAGCCGTTTGTGTAGGCCGGGTTGAGTTCGAGAGCGCGTTTGAACCGGCGTTCGGCTTCGATCCAGTCCCAGGTGTACCAGCAATGGAAAGCGCCGAGCGAAGCGTGCGGATCAGCCAGATGTTCGTCAATCAGCAGGGCTTTTTCAGCGGCGTCTTTCGCTTTCGGCATAATCACGCGCGGCGGAGCGGCTCCATACACGCCCAGCAGGATGAAACAATCCGCCAGTCCTGAATAAGCCAGCGCATATTCGTCGTCGAGTTTGATCGCAGCGTTGAAATGTTCGATGGCTTTTTTCAATCCCGGCCCCGAACGTTGATGCCAGTAATAACGCCCTCTCAGGTAATGCTGATAAGCTTCGGCGTTTTCGGTGTAACGGCGGGTCAATCGCGCGCGCTGTTCTTCGCTGAGTCGCAGTTTCAGATGCTCGCAAATTTCCCGGGCCAGTTCCTGTTCGATGCTGAACAGATCGTCCAGCTTTCGCTGATACTGCGCGCCCCAGATTTGCGAACCGTCTTCGGTGTCCACCAGTTCGGCTTTGACAATCAGGTTGTCGCCGAATTGAAACATGCGGGCGGTCAGCACGGCGCGGGCTTCCAGTTCGCGGCCAATTTCCAGCGCGTCGGTTTCTCGGTTTCGGTAACGCGCCACAGTGCTCCACGCCTTGACGCGAAGCTGCGGCAATCGCGAAAGATTGAAGATCAGACTTTCGGGAATCGCCTCGCTCAAATAAACCATGTCCTGACCGCTGCCCGCGTTGCTGAACGGCAACACCGCCAGCGAATCCAGCGCTCGCACCAGTTTTCTGGAATCGGAACTTGTCCGACCCGAATCGCTCGCGGTCGAATGCCGACCGGAATCTCCGGGCGCGGCGCTTGGAATGGCGTCAAAGGGGCGGGTTCGCAAGGGGCCGCTATCCGGTTCTGCATCGAATTCGTCGCCAAGCTGAACTCGTTTCTGCACCCGTTTCAAATCGTTGAGCAGACTTTTCGCCGACTGGTAACGGTCTTCGCGGTCTTTGGCCAGAGCTTTGGTGACAATCCATTCCAAATCGTCCGGCACTTTCGACACGTATCGCGCCAACGGCGGCGGCTCGCGATCCAGAATCGCCACCAGCATATCGCCTGTGCTTTTGCCTTCAAACGGAGCGCGTCCGGCTATCATTTCGTAGAGCACGATGCCGAAACTGAAAATGTCTGTTCGCACGTCCACCTTTTGCCCGCGCGCCTGTTCGGGCGACATATAACTGACCGTGCCAAGAATCACTCCGGGACTGGTGTTCGGCGAACCGCCAACGCCCTGCGCTGTCGCAAACGGGTCGCCCAGTGGCGAGCCTTCGGTTTCGGCCTGCGTCACGGTCGGATCGAAGCTGCGGAAAAAACTGTTTTCCGCCAACTTGGCCAGACCGAAATCCAGCACTTTCACATATCCATCCGGGCGCAACATGATGTTTTCCGGCTTGATGTCGCGGTGAGCAATGCCTGCGCCGTGAGCCGCCACCAACGCATTCACCGCCTGAATCGCCACTTCCAGCGCTTCTTCCAATTTCATTCGCCGATGAGCGATTGCCTGACGAATCGTCTGGCCTTCGACATATTCCATGGCGATGTAATGAACTCCTCCGGCGTCTGTGTCGGCCTGCCCGATTTCGTAAATCGTCAGGATGTTCGGGTGATTGAGCGCGCCAATGGAACGCGCTTCGTGCGCGAAACGACGCACACGCTCAGGGTCTTGCGTAAAACGCGAAGGCAAGAGTTTCAATGCCACGCGACGACCGAGTCGCTGGTCTTCTGCCAGATACACTTCCCCCATGCCGCCCGCGCCGAGCTTGGAAAGAATGCGGTAATGCGAAATCGTTTGGGGAATCACGATGGTGACTTTAGTTCAAGTTTGTGGGTTTACGGGGTAACAAACGGCGACCGGGCGACTGTCGCCAAAGTCGAATTGACGTTGCGCATCTTAACCCACTTCGCCCGCGAAGTCTGCCAAACGAATCGGCGTTGACGAAAAAAAAGCTGCAAAACCGCTCAGCTTTTGTTTGACGAGCAAATTCGCTATCGTTTGCCGCGTTCAATCGTTTCAAACCCAAACTCGTTCACATCAGGAGCCGTTGAAGATGAAATCATTCGTTCGACTTTTGCTGATTGTCTGCCTGCTGTCGGCTGCAGGCGTATGGCAACCTGTATCTCAATCGGCAGCCGCCGACTCGTTCAAAGCCGGATTGGCCAAAATGGTCATCACTCCGGAGAAACCTGTGTGGATGGCTGGTTACGCCGCGCGCACCAAACCTTCAGCGGGAAAACTGCACGATCTGTTCGCCAAGGCTTTGGCGATTCAGGACGCTCGCGGCAATCGCGTCGTGATCGTCACAACTGATCTGCTGGGATTGCCGCGCGCCCTGACTTCGGAAATTTCCGAACACGCCAATAAACGGTATCGTCTGCGCCGCGAACAAATTCTCTTCAATTTCTCGCACACGCACACCGGCCCGGTGGTCAGCAGTTCACTGGCCGGCGCTTATGAATTAACTGATGAGCAAAACAAGGCGATTGCCGAATACACCTGGCAACTGAAACACAAGCTGCTGGACGTAATAGGCTTGGCCTTGAAAGATTTGTCTTCTGCCAAACTCTCCTTTGGCAAAGGCTCCGCTCAATTCGCCATGAACCGCCGCGAACTCCGCGATGGAAAAATCGTCAACGGCGTCAACCGCGAAGGCGTGGTGGACAAAGACGTTCCCGTGTTGAAGATAGAATCCGCCGACGGCAAATTGCGCGGTGTGGCGTTTGGCTACGCCTGCCACAACACCACGCTGACCGGCGAGTTTTATGACCTTAGCGGCGATTACGCGGGCTTTGCTCAAGCGACGATTGAAAAAAATCATCCCGGCGCAATGGCTCTGTTCATCAACGGCTGCGGAGCCGACATCAACCCTTATCCGCGCAGCAAGCTGGAATACGCCGAACGCCACGGCGCAGAACTCGCGCAGTCGGTCAGTCAGGTGTTGACCAGTTCCCTTTCGCCCGTCAGCGGTCAGTTGAAATCCGCCATTGGCAGCGTGATGATTTCGCTGTCCCCGACGCCGAGCAAAGCCGAATGGCAGGCGCGATTGAACGACAGCAATGTATTCGTGAAGCGACATGCTCAACGCTGGCTAAATAGATTGGAACGCGACGGCAAAATCATGTCCGAATACCCTTACACGATTCAGCTTGTGCAGCTTGGCGATTTGAAACTGATTGCGCTGGCGGGCGAAGTCGTCACCGATTATTCGTTGCTACTGAAAAAGGAATTCGGCGGCAAAACCTGGGTCGCCGGATACAGCAATGATCTTTGTTCATACATCGCTTCGGCGCGGATGTACGCGGAAGGCGGTTACGAAGTCGTCGAATCCATGATTTATTACGACCTGCCCGGTCCGTACACTCCGGCAATTGAAGAAACCATCATCGGCAAGGTTCATGAACTGAACCGCCAAATTTCAAAACCCACACGTCGTTAGAACAACCATGAAGTTTTACGGAAAATTCGTTTCAATACTGCTGCTGACCGGCTTGCTCGCTTTTTTGTTCATCAATGCGTCAGCCCAAACCTTGTTGGAAATCAAATTCACGGCTCAACTGGAGGCCGAAGCTACGCTTGATTTGATTGCTTCCGTTCCCGGCACGTCGTGGGAAAAAACGGGCAGTGAAGCCGCGACGGTTTCGATTTTCGTGGATGGGCAAAAACATCAGGACGTCATTCTGTTTGCCGGAGCCAGGCAGTTCACCTATCGCTTGCTGCTCGGCAGAGTTTCGCCCGGCGAACACAAGCTGCGAATAGAACTCAATCGCCAGCAATCCGCCGCCAGCGCCACTACGGTCAAAATCGCCGACGCCAAAGTTACGCTGCTGCCAAGCGGCCATCCTGAATTTCAGATGATCGCGCACGCCCCGATTCTGTTCGCTCGCCCGGACACGATCGGCAAATTCAGCGACGTGCCATTGCTGATGTATTGCGAAACGTTCAAGGAAGCTGGCCGAACCACGCTGCGCTACACTGTGATTTTCAGCAACGAAGACGGTGGAACGCAGACAGCGGCGTTGATGGCTCGGTGGGGCCGCACGACCGACATCGAATGGGTGGTGGATGTCGAACTTGACGCAAATGGTCGTGTTGTCAATTCGACCTATCAGGGAGCCAACCACGTCACCAAAACTTTTCAGGGCAAACGCGAAGCCGCTCATCCGTTGTTTCTGACCGCCACAATCAACAACAATTTCAGCGATGAGGGAGAATCAGCCATGCGGTTTGCGTTGCGCCCGATTCACGTTGACCTGTCGCAACGTTCGCGGGAATGGGTGATGGATCAGCATCCGTGGACGTACACCATCATGGCCGAAGAAATGATCCGCGAAGGCAAGATCACCACCGAACGCACGCTCGGCGCGCGCATCGGAGACCTGAGAAATTACCTGTACGTGGACGCCGCGTCGAACCAGCAGAATGGCGCGCTGATCAGCTTTGCCGTCAAATTGAAAAACGATCCGCGCTGGTACACGTCGGATTTCGGCATCAACTCGTACAAGATCGAACGCAGCGGCTTTTTCCGAACAACAATCCGATTGCCCAAAGGCACGACAGTAAATCAAATTGAACGGTTGGCGGCGCGCTGTGACCTGAACGGCAACCCACGCTCACAAGAGGAAATCGCCAAAGCCACCGCCGCTCAATGCGAATTGAATTCGGTCAATAAAGTGTTTTTGATGAATGAGAATTTTCAACCCAGCGCTACATTGCCAACCCGCATCAACACGGTCAGGATTCTGTTTGGCGAAACCGTGGATTTTGCAATCGGTGGCAAACAATGAGATGGAGTTTCTTGACCAGACTGCAAAACCATAACCCCGGCCAGAACAGCTTACAATCCTAAAAAAATAACCCGATGCCAGGATGCATCAAGATTCAAGGGGCTAATATGCCAAATGAAATCGAAGCGAAACCGTCCCCACTTTCCAACGCCAGCGCAGTTGAAGGCGCTGACTCACAAACTGACAGACACCATCAATCAGGGGCGAACTACCGCCCTGATATTGATGGATTGAGAGCCATCGCCATCTTGCCGGTATTGTTTTACCACGCGGGTTTTTCGCTGTTCGGCGGAGGGTTTGTCGGTGTGGACGTTTTTTTTGTCGTTTCCGGTTTTCTGATTACCTCGTTGATTTTGCCCGAAGTGCTTCAGGGAAAATTCTCCATCACCCACTTTTATGAGCGGCGAATCCGTCGCATCTTTCCTGCGCTGTTCACGGTCATGCTGGTTTCGTTGCTGGCAAGTTATTGGCTGATGTGGCCGCTGGCGTTCAAGGATTTTGGGCAAAGCCTGGTGGCAGCAACCGTCTTTGCATCGAACTTTCTTTTCTGGTTCAAGTTCGGCTATTTCGATACGCCCGCCGATTCGCGTCCGTTGCTGCACACCTGGTCGTTAGCCGTCGAAGAACAGTTTTACATCCTTTTTCCAATTTATCTGATCGTCTTGGCTCGGTTCTTTCCGCGCGCCATGAAAGGGATAACCGCAGCCATTGCAATTCTGTCCTTCGTATGGAGTTTGATCAGCGTGTTGTTTTGGCCTTCGGCGGCGTTTTATCTGGCGCCATCACGAATCTGGGAATTGTTGCTCGGCGCGATGCTGGCGATGGGGGTCTTTCCGCCGCTCAGTTCGCACGCGCTGCGTAATGCATTGGCTGCCGCCGGACTTGTAATGATTGCGCTTGCAGTGTTTTTGCTAACCAGCCATTCACCATTTCCCGGAGCTTATGCGTTGCTACCCGTCGTTGGGACTTTTCTGGTGATCCACGCTGGAACCGGTCAGCCGAACGCCGTCAACCGGTTGTTAAGCGTGCGCTGGCTGGTTTTTATAGGGTTGATTTCTTATTCGCTGTATCTGTGGCATTGGCCTTTGATCGTGTTCGTGGAGTTGTATCGGTTCAGAGATGTAACGACGGCAGAGGCCTGGGGGATCATTCTGCTTTCGCTGGCGCTGGCCATTTTGTCGTGGAAGTTTATCGAACAACCATTCAGAACGCGTCGCCTTGCCTCGTCGCGCCGCACTTTGTTTATGGCGGCGGGCGTTGTGATGGCGCTGACGATTGGACTCGGATTGCCGCTGCATTTCACTGGCGGTCTGCCGCAAAGGATGTCAGCTCAGGCTCAACACCTGGCAAGCATCTCCGGTGATTGTTTTCGCCGAACCGAACATTGCGACGTGCTGACGCCCGAAGAAGTCCGCGCGGACAGGCTCTGCCGGGTGGGCGAAGCCGTTTCAGCGCGGCCTGATTTCGTCTTGTGGGGAGATTCGCATGGAGAGTTTGTCCTAGGCGCAATCGCCCAGGCCGCAACCGCCACCAATCGTTCCGGTTTGCAAATCACTTCGGAAGGTTGCCCCCCGCTGCTTGGAATCAACCGGCCAGACAAAACTTATCGCCACTGCAATGCATTTTCTGATGCAGCGGCCAAGGTCATCTCCGATCCGCAAATCAGTCAGGTGATTCTGGTGGCTCGCTGGTCTCTGTGGAGCGAAGGGTCTCGCTATCGTTACGAAAACGGACAAGCTTTTGTCCTGAATGATGACGAATCCTCCATAAACCGGAATTCCAATCGAGATGTGTTTCGCAGAGGAATGGTGCGAACGCTGGACGCTTTGAAGGCGATGGGAAAAAAGATCAGCATCGTTGCGCCAATCCCTGAAATCGGCTGGGACGTACCTTCCGCTCTGGCGCTGGGGAGTTGGCACCATCGAAAAATCCATTCCGAACCAACGCTTTCGGAATTTCAGGAACGCAACCGGTTCGCTTTTCAATTGCTGCAGGAGCTTCAACCAACTTACAACCTGGACTTGATTTATCCACACCGGATTTTGTGTGATCAGCAAACCTGCCGGGCAATCATTAACGATCAGCCGCTTTATTGCGACGACGATCACCTTTCCAATTATGGCCGCTCGTTGCTGGTTCCGACGTTCCAGCAGTTGCTGAACAGGTGACGCATTCGTTGCGGTCAATCGGTTTTAGAGCCTGACCGCAAAATGCTCCACGCCAGATAAATGCCCAACAGCACGGCAAAGAAAAATCCGACGGCAAACATCGTCCCGGCCCAGCGTTCCCAACCCGGCAAGCGATAGACCGACAACAAAATCGCCAGCCCGACGATAAATGCCGATGCAATCACGCCCAGCACAATTCGATTGGTCAGCCGTTCTAGTCGGTCAATCAACGGTTCAAACGTGCCGGGTTTCATGCCGACTTCAAAACCGCCGCGTTCTATTTCGGTCAAAATGTAGCGAAGCTGTTGCGGAATTTCCACGCCCAACCGCGCGACATCCACGCTGGCCTGACCCAGCTTTTTCACCATTCGGCGCGGAGAAAACAATCTCAACATCAACCGGTCGGCGTAAGGCGAAATGATTTCCGTCAAATGAAACTGTGGATCGAGCCGCGTGCCAATGCCTTCGGTGATGATGATCGTTTTGACCAGCAGGGCCAGATGCGGCGGAATGTGCAATCGGTGGCGGCGAATAACGGCGAAAGCTTCGTTGAAAAGCGTCGCCAGTTTGACATCGCCAAGCGACAACCCGAAATAAGGTTTGATCAGATGTTCCAGATCGCGGCGCAATTCGTTGCGATCCACACGATGTTTGACGACTTCCAGTTCCAGCACGGCTTCGGTCAGGCGGTCGAAATCCTGACGTGACAACGCCAGAATCAAACTGGCCAGATAATCCTGCGTTCTTTCGTCCACCACGCCCACCATGCCGAAATCCACCAGGCCGAATCGCCCGTCAGATTCGATAAAGAAATTGCCCGGATGCAGATCAGCGTGAAAAAATCCGTCCTCAAATACCATCTTCAAAATCGCCTGCGTCCCAGACCGGGCAAGCTGGCGACGCGTTTCGGCAAAGCGGTCGTGTTCGGAAAGCTCGCTGACTTTGACTCCGCGAATTCTTTCTTGCGTCAACACGCGAGTCGTCGTCGTTTCCCAAAACACGCGCGGAATATGAACCGATTTGTCGGCGGCAAAGTTCTGGGCGAATCGCTCTGCGTTCTGGCCTTCGCGTATGTAATCCAGTTCCGCGCGCAAGGTCAGCGCGAATTCCTGCACCAATCCCAACAGGTCGTAACGCTTGGCAAACTCCCAGCGGCGATTCATTGCCGCTGCGGCGTTTTGCAGAATTTCCAGGTCTTCTTCGATTTGTTCGACGACGTTCGGGCGACGCACTTTGACAATGACTTCGCTGCCGTCCGCTAACCGTGCGGCGTGAACCTGTCCAATCGAAGCGGCTGCCAATGGCTGGCGGTCGAATTCCATGAAAAGCTTTTCGATGGGCTGTCCCAATTCGGATTCGATGATTTCAATCGCTTCGTTGGTATCGAACGGCGGAGCGTCATCTTGTAACCGGGCGAATTCCACCAGATATTCCGGCGGCAGCAAATCCGGGCGCGTCGAAAGCAATTGACCGAGTTTGATAAACGTCGCGCCGAGTTCTTCCAGCGCCGCGCGAATGTGCTGAGGCGGCGTCAACAATTGATTGGCGGACGATTCGCCAAGCAGTTCCCGGTGAAAAGGCAGAAATCGTTCCAGCCCCAACAGGCCGGTCAAAAATCCGAATCCGTGCCGAGCCAGCGTTTCGGCAATCTGGCGATAACGATGAAGATGCGCTTCTTTGGCGCTGACGAGTAATGGCATGGTTGTGATCGGTTCTCCGGCGGCAGCTTAACAGTCGCCGGTTTTGCAGGCAAAATGTCAGCGGTGAATCCTGCACGTTCCAACTTCAACATTCCTCGCCCCAAACGCTTGCGGCTTAAATCGTTTCGCATTCAGGCCAGTCAAGCCTTCGCGCGCGCCGCCGGAGCGCCGCTGGTTGCCGACAATCACGTCCGGCTGTTGAAAGACGCGCGCGAAAATTATCCCGCCTGGTTGGAAGCCATTCGCTCTGCCGAACGATATGTTCATTTTGAAAGTTACATCATCCACGAAGACGATCAGGGCCGAATGTTCGCCGAAGCTTTGGCGGAGAAAGCTCGCGCGGGCGTCAAAGTCCGGTTGATTTACGACTGGGTAGGCGGATTGACGGCGACTTCCAACAAATTCTGGCGCGCACTGAAAGCCGCCGGAGTCGAAGTGCGTTGTTTCAATCCGCCGCGTCTTGACAGTCCGTTGTCTTGGTTGGGACGCGATCACCGCAAACTTTTGACGGTGGATGGCCGCATAGGTTTCGTGGCCGGATTGTGCGTCGGCCAGATGTGGGTCGGCGAACCGGAAAAAGGCATTGATCCCTGGCGCGACACAGGCGTTGAAATCATTGGCCCGGCGGTCGCCCCTCTGGAAAAAGCCTTTGCGCAAACGTGGGCGGAATGCGGCGAACCGTTGCCGGAAACCGAATTGGTCATCGCATCAACCATTCCGCCCGCCGGAGAAACTCCTTTGCGGGTTGTCGCCAGCTTGCCGAATACGGCAGGCATTTATCGGCTGGATCAGATGATTGCAGCTTCGGCCAAAGAAGCCTTGTGGTTGACTGATGCCTACTTCGCTGGAACGTCGCCTTATGTGCAATCGCTGCGAGCGGCAGCGATGGATGGCGTTGATGTTCGTTTGCTGGTTCCGCAGGCGACGGATTTGCCGGTCATGCGCGCGATCTCGCGTTCCGGGTATCGCCCGCTGCTCGAAGCCGGTGTCCGCGTTTACGAATGGAACGGCCCGATGATTCATGCCAAAACCGCTGTCGCCGATGGTCGTTGGGCGCGCGTCGGTTCGTCGAACCTGAATCTGGCAAGCTGGATTACGAATTGGGAACTGGACGTGATTGTCGAAGACGCTAGATTCGGCGAACAGATGGAACAGATGTTTTTGGACGATCTGGCCAACTCGACCGAAATTCTGCTGACGGCGAAGCGCAAAATTGCCAAAACGAAGCGGCCACAGTCGCGCCGATTGCGCGCCAAATTCGACACGATCAGCTCCGGACGCACCGCTGCCGGAGCCGTTCGCATCGGCAACGCCGTAACCGCCGCCATCGCCAATCGTCGTATCCTCAGTCCCGCCGAATCGCGCATCATGTTCAGCGGAGGATTGTTGCTGCTGCTGTTTTCAATCGTCGCAGTTTTCTGGCCAAGATGGGTGTCTGTCCCGCTGGCGTTTTTTGCCACCTGGCTGGCTGTTTCGCTGTTCATCAAAGCGTATCAACTTCATCGCGAAGGCAAACGGGAAGAATCCGTCTTGCGCGAAATTACCGACGCCAGCCAGGAAACTTCGATTCAGCAAAATTCCGAGTGAGCTTTTATGCGGAAAGTAAAACGATTTCGAATTGCCACGTACAACATCCACAAATGTGTCGGCCTTGATCGCCGCCTGCGCCCTGATCGCATAGTCGAAGTGCTGCGCGAAATTGACGCCGACATCATCGCCTTGCAGGAAGTCCATTGCATGCAAGGTCAGCAAGACCAGCACGATCAGGCGCATTTCATCGCCCGCGAACTGGAACTGGATTTTCGACTGGGAGAAAACCGGCAACTGAAAGGCGGAGCATACGGCAACGTCGTCCTGAGCCGGTTTTCGATGACGGCGGCGCGTAACCACGACATCAGCGTCGCCGGGCGAGAGCAACGCGGCTGTCTGCGCGTAGACATTGATCTGCACGGCGAACAACCGCTGCACATTTACAACGTACATCTGGGAACTTCGTTTACCGAACGCCGCCATCAAGCCGAAAAACTCTTGCAGGAAGACGTGCTGAAAAACGGCGACCACATTGGCCCGCGCGTTCTGCTGGGAGATTTCAACGAATGGACGCGCGGACTGACTTCGCGTTTGCTGGAAGATCATTTCCAAAGCGCCGACATTCGGTTGCAACTTGGCCGCAAACGAACCTATCCCGGCGTGTTGCCGTTTCTGCATTTGGATCACATTTACTTCGACGAAGCCCTGGAACTGGTCGAAGCCAGGCTCCATCGCAGTCGGACGGCGCTGGTGGCCTCCGATCATCTGCCAATCGTCGCCGACTTCCACGTTCGACATTTTTGAACCTGAACTTCACTCGAATTGCGTTCTCTGCTGTAATGCCCAACCTATGAATGTACTCGTTCTCAATTGCGGCAGTTCTTCCGTCAAGTTTCAGTTCATAACCACTGATCTGGATCGAATCTCACGCCACGCCGATCAGCGATTGGCGCGCGGCATCATCGAACGCATCGGCGGCGAAGCCGTCTGCTCTTTCCGAACCGAAGGCGGCGAACCACAACGTTCCACTGCACAGCTTCGGGACATTCGCGCGGCGGTGGACTTTATCATTCGCTGGGTTTGCTCTCAGGAATCCGGCGTAGATGCGATTCAAAGCATTTTGGACATCCACGCCGTAGGCCATCGCGTCGTTCATGGCGGCGAACGTTTTCAACAATCTGTGCTGATCAGCGACGAAGTGTTGCGCGGAATTGACGATTGCATTGACCTTGCGCCGCTGCACAATCCCGCCAACATCAAAGGCATTCTGGCTACGCGCGAATTGCTTGGCGCGGGAATGCCGCAAGTCGCCGTTTTCGATACCGCGTTTCATCAGACCTTGCCGGAACAGGCTTACCTGTATGCGCTGCCTTATCAGTTTTACCGTCGTTACAAAGTCCGCCGTTATGGGTTTCACGGCACATCGCATCGTTATGTGGCTTATCGCTATCGCCATTTGCTGAACATTCCGCGCAACCAGGTCAATATCATCACACTGCATCTGGGCAATGGATGTTCCGCCACAGCCATCAAAGCCGGCGCTTCGGTTGACACGTCAATGGGAATGACGCCATTGGAAGGATTGGTGATGGGCACTCGATCGGGCGACATTGACGCTTCGATCATTGATTTTCTGATGTCGAAAGAAGGGTTGACCGCACAGGAAATCGAAGGCTTGCTGAACAAACAATCCGGGCTGCTCGGGATTTCCGGCCTGACCAACGACATGCGCGAATTGCTGGACGAAGCCCGCGAAAACAACGACCGCCGCGCGTTGCTGGCCATCGAACTGTTCTGTTATCGCGCCCGCAAATACATCGGCGCATATCTGGCCGCGATGGGCGGAGCCGACGCCGTCATTTTCACCGGAGGCATCGGCGAAAATTCTGCCGAAATCCGCTCCCGCATTTGCCGGGGGCTGGAATGGAGCGGCTTGCAATTGGTCGAATCCGCCAATGCCGCGATGACCAACGGCAACGAAGGCGCAATCAGCGCCGCCGAGTCTCGCCTCAAAGCCTACGTCATTCCGACCGACGAAGAATTATTGATCGCGCGCGACACAGTCCGATGTGTTCACAACGTTCAACGATAGCTCCGAAGCCTGAATGATTTTCCAAGACGATCAGGCGTTGCAAAATTTAATATGAAAACATTTTTCTTCATTGCGTTGTTATTCAGCTTTGACGACTGGCCGGAATTTCGCGGCCCATCAGGGCAAGGACATTCCAGCGAACGCGGCTTGCCGCTCGTCTGGGGCGAAACCAAAAACGTCAAATGGAAAACGGCGATTCCGGGCAAAGGATGGTCTTCGCCAGCGATCAAGGGCGACCGCATCTGGTTGACGACGGCGACGGAAGAAGGCAGATCGCTGCGTGCGGTTTGCGTTGACCTGAAAACCGGCGCGGTTCTGTTCAACATTGAACTCTTCAGGCTGAAATCGTCCGGGCCGCTGCATGCCAAAAACTCCCCGGCATCGCCGACACCTGTGATTGAAGGCGACAAAATTTATTTGCACTTCGGAGCCAACGGAACCGCCTGTATCACCGAAACAGGTGAAATCGTCTGGAAGACAAAGCTGGATTACGACAACGGGCAGCACGGCGCGGGCGGTTCGCCTGTGATTTACGGCGACTTGCTGATTGTCAATTGCGATGGCCAGGAAACGCAGTACGTCGTGGCGCTGGACAAACTGACCGGAAAAACGCGCTGGCGAAAATATCGGCAAGGCGCCCAAGCCTATTCAACGCCGCTGGTCGTCAGACTTCCCGCCGGAGATCAGCTCATCAGCATCGGAGCGTTCCGCACCATCGCCTACGAACCGCGCGCTGGTAAAGAACTTTGGAACGTGAGTTACGGCGACGGATTTTCAAACGTGCCGCGACCGGTTTACGGCCACGGGCTGGTTTACATCTGCACTGGATTTCATCAACCCGCGCTGCTCGCGGTTCGGTTGGACGGCAAAGGCGACGTGACAAAATCCGGCGTGGCGTGGTCGCTGAAACGCGGTGTATCGTTGACGCCTTCGCCGCTTCTGGTTGGTGACGAATTGTATCTGGTCAGCGATAACGGCATCGCAAGCTGCGTGGACGCCAAAACCGGCGCGCAGCATTGGCAGGTACGAATCGGCGGCAATCATTCAGCTTCGCCGATTTACGCCGACGGGCGGATTTATTTCTTGAGTGAAGAAGGCGAATCAACAGTCATCGCTCCGGGCAAAGAGTTCAAGCTGATGGCCAAGAATCAACTCGACGGGCAAACGCTGGCTTCGATGGCGGTGTCGGACAGTTCGATTTTCGTTCGCAGCCAGACGCATCTTTATCGGCTGAGCAATTAACCAATCGTTGCCGTGCCGCTCAAGTCCGCCTACAATCTGCCGCCGTAACTCCGTGATCTCATCAACAACCAAGTTGTGAATCCAGACCTTTCAGGAGGGAAACGAACTGTCATGCTCAAAACCCGATTGTTTCAATTGCTGTTTGTACTGCTGGCGTTGACCATCGCGCTGCCTGCGCAAACCGCCAAACGCCCGATCAAACTCGATGATGTTCCGCGTTTGCGCGAGATCCGCGATCCGCAGTTGTCGCCAGACGGCCAGACCATCGCCTTTGTCCTATCACAGGTGGACGCCAAAGAAGACAAAAGCATCGCGCACATCTGGATGGTCGGGTACGACGGGAAAAACGAACGCCAGATCACGTCGGGACAGGAAAACGAATCCGCGCCGCGTTTTTCGCCCGATGGGAAATATCTGTCGTTCACGTCTTCGCGCAAAGGCCCGGCCAAAGGCAATCAGGTCTGGTTGCTTGATCGCAGCGGCGGTGAAGCCGTGCAATTGACCGATGTCAAAGGCCGTTTGCAAGGTTACGAATGGTCGCCGGATTCCAAACGATTGGCTCTGGTCATTGGCGATCCTGACCCTGAAGCCGAAGCCAACGCAGCGGCAGCCGAAAGCGGCGGCAAACCCAAACCGCCAAAGCCAATCGTGCTGGATCGTTACAAATTCAAACAGGATGGCGCGGGTTATCTGGTATCGGGACGGCACAGTTACATTTATCTCTTCGACATCGAAACCAAAAAGCTCGAACGATTGACTACAGGAAAATGGGATGAGGCTTCGCCTTCGTGGTCGCCCGACGGTTCGCGCATTGCGTTTTACAGCAACCACAAAGCAGACCCGGATCGCGACCCCGACGGCGAATTGTATGTCGCCGAAGCCAAAGCCGGGGCGACGGAAAAAGCGCTGACTACAACAGACAATCGCGTCGGACGCGGTCGCTTTGAATGGAGTCCCGACGGCAAATGGATCGCTTTTCTGGAAAACGACGAAAAGAAATGGGGAGCTTACAACATGAGCCATCTGGCGATTGTTCCCGCCGATGGCAGCGCTGCGCCGCGTCGTTTGCCGACGGTCGAAGCATTGGATCGTGGCGTGTCCTCGCCGAGCTTCACCGCCGACGGAAAATCCATTCGCTTCACAGTGACGGACAATCGCTCGGTTTATCCGGCGCAAGTCACATTGGCCAGCGGCAAAGTTGATCGCTTGCTGAATCCGCCGATTGTCGTTTCAAGCTGGTCAACCGAAGCGAATCGTTCGATCGTGCTGTCGGGCAGCGCGTCGAAATACACCGAAGTTTATGCCTTTGAAAACGGCGGCTTGCGCCAGGTCACTCATCAAAACGATGCGCTGTTTGCCGAACTCGACCTCGGCCAGACGGAAGAAGTCGGTTTCAAAAGCAAGGACGGAACGGACGTATACGGTCTGCTGACTTATCCGGTCGGTTATGTGAAAGGCACAAAAGTTCCGCTGCTGTTGCGCATTCACGGCGGGCCGAACTCTCAGGATCAGCACACATTCGCCTTTGAACGGCAACTGTTCGCCGCCAATGGTTACGCCGTGCTGGCGGTGAATTATCGCGGCAGTTCAGGACGCGGCCAGAAATTTTCTCGCGCGATTTTTGCCGACTGGGGACATTACGAAGTCGAAGATTTGCACGCAGGCGTAGACCACGTAGTCAAAATGGGAGTCGCCGATCCTGACCGGCTGGGCGTTGGCGGTTGGAGTTACGGCGGCATTCTGACCGATTACCTGATTGCCAGCGACAACCGGTTCAAAGCCGCCACCAGCGGCGCTGGGACTGCGTTCACGGTTTCGTATTACGGAACCGATCATTACATCACACAGTACGACAACGAAATCGGCCCGCCGTGGAATCCGAAATCGTGGGAAACTTATCAGAAGCTGTCATATCCATTCCTGCACGCCGACCGCATCAAAACGCCTACGCTGTTTTTGTGCGGCGAAAAGGATTTCAACGTCCCGGTCGCTGGCAGCGAACAGATGTATCAGGCGCTCAGAAGTCTGGGAGTAGAAACGCAACTGGTGATTTATCCGAATGAAAATCACGGCATCCAACGTCCCAGTTATGGCCGCGACCGATACGAACGTTATCTGGCCTGGTACGAAAAATATCTGCTTAAGAAAACGCCTGCTCCGGCGGCAGCTTCAACGATAAACCAATAAGTCAGTACCGCGAATTGACCTAACTGCCTCATAAAACCTGCCGCAGATGAACGCAGATAAACGCTGATCGGCGTGGCTCAGCGTTTATCTGCGGCGTCCCCCTCATCCTTTTGGGACATCGCCAAGCGACACAGACTAATACTATGAAGAAAATCGTCGAGTGCATTCCCAATTTCAGCGAAGGCCGTGACGCCAAAAAGATTGAATTGATCGCCGCAGCCATTTCTTCGGTGGATGGTGTGGCGGTGCTCGACCGCACGATGGACGCCGATCACAATCGTTCGGTCATCACCTTTGCAGGCGAACCGGAAGGAGTGTTGCTGGCGGCGATTCGCGCTGCGGCGACGGCGGTGGAATTGATTGACCTGAATCATCACGACGGCGAACATCCGCGAATGGGCGCGCTGGATGTGTTGCCGTTTGTGCCGATCAAAAACGTGACTATGGAAGAATGCGTTGAACTGGCGCGCAAAGCCGGAGAACGCATTGCCGAAGAACTCAGCATTCCCATTTACCTGTACGAACAAGCTGCTACACGGCCAGACCGCATTGATCTGGCCAACGTGCGTCGCGGCGAATTTGAGTCCATCCGCGAAGAAATTCTGTTTCACCCCGACCGCAAACCCGATTTCGGCCCGCGCCAGATTCACCAAACCGCCGGAGCGATGGCGGTCGGCGCGCGCAATCCGCTGATCGCCTTCAACATCAATCTGGCCACAGAAGATTTGACCATCGCCAAAAAGATCGCCAAAGCCGTGCGTGGCAGCAGCGGCGGATTGCAAAACGTCAAGGCACTGGCCATGCAGTTGAAAAATCGCCGCCGGGTGCAGGTGTCAATGAATCTGGTGAATTACGAAGCGACGCCGCTGTTTCGCGCTTTCGACATGGTCAAACGCGAAGCCGAACGTTACGGCGTGACCATCGCCGGAAGCGAAATCGTCGGATTGATTCCGCAAGCAGCCCTGAACGCCAGCAGCGAGTTTTATCTGCAACTCGAAAATTTCAGCGATGATCTGGTGCTCGAACACAGGCTGCACGCGGCTCTGTCGGAAAGCTTTTCGGAAATCGGCGCGGGATTGAAAGACGATGCCGCCATCGAAGATTTTGAAATACTGGAAAGCGCCGCCGAGATGAATCTGGCGGTTTCGCAGCCGCAACCATCGCCTTCACACGCGAGCACAATTGCCGCGCGCAGCCTGTCACCGGAAAGCGGCAGCATTGCCGCTTATGCCGGAATGCTGGCCACCGAAATGGCAGTTATGGTTGCCAAAATGACTGCCAGCCACAAACCCGCGATGGAAGAAGAAGTCGCTGGAATGCTGGAGAGGTTGGAACAGTTGAGCGCGGATTTGCAGCTTGCGTTGAAAGAAGACGTCGAATGCCGCGAAGGCGTGCTGGACGCCGTCAATTTGCCGCGCGAATCCGAAGCAGAAAAACTGGCTCGCGCCATGGCCATAGAACAAGCGACCAAAAACGCCGTGGCCATCCCGCTGCGCATTGCCGAAAGCGCAGTGCAGGTATTGGACATTCTCAGCGACCTGTACGAAATGGGAAACGCGGGCGGGTTTTCCGATCTGGCGTTGAGCGCTCAGCTTTCGGTGACGGCGATCCGTGGCGCGGCTTACAACATTTTGCCCAGCGTGATGAACATCAGCGACCGCGAATTCGCCGACGATTGCCGCGCGCAAATTATGGACATGCTGGAAACTGGAAATGATGTCGCCGACCGCATCGAAAATTTCTTTTTGCGGCTGTATCCATCTGACTGAAGCGGAATGCTGAATCTTTCGGACTGAAAATTGACGGCCTCAACGCCTGCCCCTACAATCCACGCCACAAATCGGCCACCCCGAATTTCAACCGGAGGAATGTCATGTCACAAGAACAGATGGAAAATGCGATGAACTTTATTATCGAGCAACAGGCAAGGTTTTCTGTAGATATGCAACTGATGAAAGAAGCGCATGAGCAGCGAATGAAAGAAATTGCAGCTCTCCAAGCCACACATCATGAACTGATTGAGCAATTGACCGAAGCGAGCATCAAGGCTTTCAAGGCAATTGCCAAACTCGGTAAGGCTCAAAAACGAACCGAAAAACAGCTTTCCGAAACCGATGAGCGATTGAACATCCTCATCAACACTGTCGAAAACCATATCAGCAATCACAACGGCAATCGTGGAAACTGAGGTTATATGACCGGTAAATCTGACCTTGCCAACCTCAAAGAAATTCTGCGCCGCGAACTCCCTGCGTTGTCGGCTAAATATCATGTCAAATCCATGGAAGTTTTTGGGTCCTATGCTCGCCAGGAACAGAACGAAGAAAGCGATCTGGACCTGCTTGTCACCTTCAACGAAACACCGGGTTTGTTGAAATTCGTCGAAATGGAAAATCATTTGTCCGATTTGCTGGGAATAAAAGTTGACCTGGTGATGAAAGATGCGTTAAAGCCAAATATCGGTCAGCGCATCATCAAAGAGGCGGTCGCAGTATGAAATCAGGGCGGACTTACACCGATTACTTGAATGACATTCTTGACGCCATAAAAAAGGCAGAGAGTTTCATTGACTCGATAACTGTCGAAGAATTCAAAAAAGACGACAAAACCATTTTTGCTACTGTTCGCGCTTTGGAAATCATTGGCGAAGCCGCCAAACGAATCCCGGACGAAATTCGCCAACAACATCCCTCTATCGCTTGGCGAGAAATGGCCGGAATGCGAGACAAACTCACTCACGATTATTTCGGCGTCAATATCGAAGTAGTCTGGAAAACTGTCGTTGAAGACTTGCCGTATTTGCGTGCGGCAATCAGTCGAATTTCCCAAAATCCATCTACCTAGAGATTCGTTTATGTCCACAAGAAGATTATCAACTGTTACCTTGCTAAGCTTTGCCCTGCTGCTTTCCTTGATTGCAGCGCCGCCATCCATCAAACCAATTTCATCAGTTGAGCTGATTCCAGCGTCTGAAGCGGCTTCGCGTCCGCCGGTGCGCGCCAAGCACGGCATGGTTTCGTCCGTCAGCCAGATTGCTTCGCAAGTCGGCGTGGACGTTTTGAAACGCGGCGGCAACGCCGTTGACGCAGCGGTCGCGGTTGGATTGGCGTTGGCAGTGGTTTGGCCGGAAGCCGGAAACCTGGGCGGCGGCGGTTTTATGGTCATTCGCAAAGCCGACGGCACGGCCACGACAATTGATTACCGCGAAACGGCTCCGGCAGCGGCTTATCGCAACGTCTACCTGAACGAAAAAGGCGAATACATCAAAGAGTCTTCGACCTTTGGCCATCTGGCAGCCGGAGTTCCGGGAACCGTGGCGGGAATGGCTTACGCTCTGGAAAAATACGGCACGATGAAATGGGCGGATGTCGCCGAACCGGCTCGCAAACTGGCGGCGGACGGTTTCCCTGTCTGGTATCAACTGGAAACCAGTTTGAAAAACGGCAGTCGGCAATTGAGTCGCAACTCGGAATCGAAACGCATCTTTTTGCGCGACGGCAAACCATACGAAGCTGACGAAATTTTCAAACAGCCGGAATTGGGCGCGACCTTCCAGCGTATGATCCAACACGGCCCGCGCGAATTTTACGAAGGCAAAACTGCGCAGTTGATCGAAGACAGCATGAAGCGCGCCAACGCCAAAACCGCCAAAGGCCAGTTGTGGATGACGCGCGAGGATTTGAAAAAGTACAAACCGGTCGAACGCGCGCCATTGCGCGGCAAATATCGCGGCCACGAAATCATCACCATGCCTCCGCCGTCGTCAGGCGGCATAGCCATGCTGCAAATGCTGAACATTTTGGAACGTTACGATCTGAAAAAAATGGGAGCCGGTTCCGCGCAATCCATTCACGTCATGGTTGAAGCCATGCGCCGAGCATTTGCCGACCGAGCGGAGTTCCTGGGCGATCCCGATTTCGTCAAAGTTCCGGTCGCGGGGCTGACTTCGCGCGGATACGCCGACAAACTGGCGGCGACGATTGATTCGAATCGCGCTTCGAGTTCGCAGGAAATCAAACACGGCAACCCGACGGCGTTTGAATCCGAACAGACGACGCATTTCACCGTGGTGGACAAAGACGGCAACGTCGCCACAAATACTTACACGCTGAACGGCAGTTACGGCTGTCACGTGACGGTCGAAGGCGCGGGCTTTTTGCTTAACAACGAAATGGACGATCTGGCTCCCGAACCCGGCAAAGCCAATATGTACGGCTTGATTCAAAGCGAAGCCAACGCCGTAGCCGCCGGCAAACGTCCGTTGTCTTCCATGACGCCGACCATTGTTTTGAAAGACGGCAAGTTCTGGTTCGCGCTCGGCAGTCCTGGCGGGCCTACGATCATCAACACCGTCATGCAAACCATCATCAACGTCGTGGATCACGGCATGAACATTCAGCAGGCGATTGACTGGCCGCGATTCCATCATCAATGGATGCCGGACGAAATCCGCTGGGAACCGCTGGGCATTTCGCCCGACACCATGCAAAAACTGACTTCGATGGGTCACAAATTCGCCGAACGCCCCGGCAATATGGGCGATTGCGAAGCTGTGATGATTGAAGACAAAACCGGCGTTCGACTCGGCGGCAGCGACGGGCGACGCAATGGATATTCAGTCGGATATTAGCTCTCAAACAGTAGTTCTTCTTTCGGTTTCATTTTCCATTTGCCGTTTTCCATTTTTCATTTGCCATTGATGGAGCTTTCCAATGACAAATGGCAATTGGCAAATCGGCAAATGGAAAATGAAACCGGCTCGCCTTCTTACAACCTAAAGCTCGCTCAGGAGGAACAACGCATGCCCCCCCGTAAATTCGTTTTCCTGCTCTGCTGTGTGGTATTCGGCAGCGTCGTTATCAACCACTTCACTTCAACCGGCAATCACGCAATCGCTGCTCAATCCAGAATCGTTCGCGTCGCCGCAGCCAGCGGCCCCATCGGCGGAACGATCAACATTCCAATCGAAATCGTTTCGCAAGGCGATGAAAACGCAGTCGGATTCAGTTTGACCTTCGACGCCGCAACGCTCGGCAATCCGCAAGTGGCGCTCGGCAGCGATGCGACTGGCGCGACCATCAACAGCAACGCCACTCAGGCAGCGCAAGGGCGATTCGGCGTGGCATTGGCCTTCCCTGCTACTCAGAAATTCGCAGCCGGAGTCAGGCAAATGGCCGTCGTCACGTTTTCGGTTGCCGCCAACGCCAATTTCGGCATGACCAATCTTGGCTTCGGCGATCAACCCGTAGTGCGCGAAGTCGCAGACACCACCGCCAACGCGCTGGCCACGACTTTTACCGGCGGAGCCGTCACCTTGACAAAAGGTTTCGAAGCCGATGTCAGCCCGCGTCCCGATGGCGACGACAATGGAACCGTGACGGTGACGGATTGGACTCAGATCGGTTTGTTCGTCGCAGGAATTGACACGCCCGCGCCCGGCAACGAATTTCAACGCGCCGATTGCGCTCCGCGAACGGGTTTGGGCGATGGAAAAATCACCATCATTGATTGGACTCAAGCCGGTCGTTATGCCGCCGGACTCGATCCGGCAACCCCGGCGGGCGGACCAACCATGCCAACCGATTCTTCGTTGGCAAGCGGTGGTCAGTGGTCGGCGGCCAATGGTCGGTCGCACCTTTCTCAAGAGAATTCTTCAGCGCCGACGATTCGGTTGAAAAACCTGCCGACTACCGACTACCGATTCCCGACTGCTCTCTCCATTGAGATCGAAGCGCGCGGCAATGAAAACGCAATGGGCTTCAGCCTGGTCTTCAATGCTTCGCATTGGCGTTTGCTGGATGTGTCTGCCGGACGCGATGCCAGCGAGGTTTCGCTGCATATCAATTCAACACAAACCAAACGCGGACAAATCGGGATTGCGCTGGCTTTGCCGGTCGGTCGTGCTTTCGCTGCCGGAAATCGGCAACTGATTATCTGCCGATTTGCGCCAATCACGATTCGCAAAGGATTGCCGCTGGCGGTCAAATTCGGCGACGCGCCCATTGCCCGCGAAATCGCCGATGTCGAAGCCAATCCGGTTGCAGCAATGTTTTCCGTCGAAGAAAAAAAATTCGGCGAATTAAGCAATGTTTCCGCCGCCAGCTTTGCCGGAAACGTTTTTGCGCCGGGACAGATGATCACGGCTTTTGGCGCGAATCTGGCGACAACAACCGCAACTTCGATTTCCCTGCCCGAACAGTTGGGCGGGACGAAGGTTTCAATCTGGGACAGCGCGGGCGTCGAACGAATTGCGCCGTTGCTGTTTGTTTCTGAAGGACAAATCAATTACCTGATGCCTGATGATCTGGCAGAAGGCGCGGCGACCGTGTTGGTCACCAACTCGGCTGGAATAACTTCGACTGAACTGATTGAAATTGCGCGAGTGGCTCCGGGATTGTTTTCCGCCAACGCCGACGGAAATGGATTGGCAGCCGCCGTCGCCCTGCGCGTCAAAACTGACGGTTCGCAACAGTTCGAATCAGTCGCGCGGTTCGACGAATCGCAACGACGATTTCTGGCGGAACCAGTGCGCAGAGCCACCGATGGCGAAGAATTGTATTTGATCCTGTTCGGAACCGGATTTCGCCGGGCGTCAACGGTGCGCGCGGAACTGGGCGGCCAGCCGGCGGAAGTCGTCTTTGCCGGAAAGCAGGGCGATTCTTCGGAATTGGCCGGGATGGATCAGATCAATCTGCGGCTGCCCAAAAATCTGCGCGTCAGTGGCGAAGCTGTGTTGAATGTCATCGTTGACGGCCATCGAGCCAATTCACTCAACATCAGAGTGCAGTAAATCGTCTGACGCTTTTCTGACTCACATTTCGGAGAATTTCCATGACTAAGCTGGCTCGCCCATCGAAGAGGAAATTGCGCCTGGCGTTGATGTCGGCTCTGTCAATCTGCCTGTTTGCAATGTCAGCGGCGTATTTCCGCAATTACAGCGTTAGCGCAGACGGCAAGCGAGCCAAAGCAAAATCAAACGTCAAACCCAAACCGCAAACACTCATTTCCATCGCTCAACAATCGCAGCCGCAAAATCCCAATTCCGTCGCCGGTGGCTCAGGCGCGATTTCAGATTTGAGCGTCGTCAATCCAGCACAGGAATTTTCGGATCAATGGCTGCATCTGGAAGAATGGCCAATCGGTTTTTCCGCCGATGCCAAAGCGCACAAACACCACGTGAAGAAAGCCGACGAGCCGGACAAGGCGATGCAATACTTTTTGCGCAGACGATTGCCCGAAGGCGAAACCGAGCTTCCGGTAGAAAAATACTTCGAAGCGATGGAAGTCATGCAGCAGATGAATGTCTTTTCCACCGCCGACAATCGTTTGATGACGCGCGAAGAATTGAAAAGTTCGCTCGAACAGCCGCGACTTGGAACCTGGACGCCGCTTGGTCCCAGCAACATAGGCGGACGCACTCGCGCCATTCTCATCAATCCCGACGACCCGAACATCATGTACGCGGCTGGCGTTGCCGGTGGCGTCTGGAAAAGCGTCAACGCAGGCGCGAGCTGGACGCCGATTTCCGATCTGATGGCCAACATCGCCGTCACCTGTCTGGCCTTTGATCCAAAAAACGCAAATACGATTTACGCCGGAACCGGCGAAGGTTTTTTCAACGCTGACGGCGTTCGCGGCGCGGGAATTTTCAAATCCGTCAACGCAGGCGCCTCCTGGACGCGATTGGCGAGCACAAACAGACCGGAGTTCTGGTATGTCAACGACCTGATTGTCAGCGCCAATGACAGCCGTCGCATTTACGCCGCCACGTGGTTTGGCGTCTGGCGTTCAACCGACGAAGGATTGAACTGGACGAACGTATTGCCGGTGACGGTCAGTGGCGGATGCCTCGATCTGGAAACGCGAACCGATCAGCAAACAGATTTTCTGTTCGCTTCCTGCGGAAACTTTCAGCAGGCGACGATCTATCGCAAAACCAACGCAGAAGACGCCGGAAGCTGGGACGCGGTGTTGACCGAACCCGGCCTGGGACGCACGGCCATTGCGGTTGCGCCGTCGAACCAAAACATCGTGTACGCCGTATCCACAGCCTTGAGCGGCGTCTATGCCAATGGGCTGCATGCTTTTTTCCGTTCGGACAACGGAGGCAGTTCATTTACGGCTATGGTTCGCAACACCGACTTCAACAAGGTCAACACGACCATCTTGTCCAACCCGCCGTTTGCCAATGCTGTTGTTTGCAAAAACGGCGCGGCGGACAATCTGGGCGGGCAATCGTGGTATGACCTGACGATTGCCGTTGATCCGATTGACCACAATCGCGTCTGGGTGGGGAGCATTGATCTGGCGCGTTCGGACGACGGCGGAGCAAATTGGGGATTCGCAGCCTTCGCTTATGAAAGCTTCGGCGGTTCGTTGATTTACGGCAAAGACGATCAGCTTCATCCCGACCAGCACTTCCTGCTTTTCCATCCGCAATACAACGGAACAACCAACCAGCAATTGTTCGTGGGCAACGACGGAGGCGTCTGGCGAACGACCAATGCGCGCGCGCCTGTTTCGACCGGGCCGTTTGCCGCCTGCAACGCGCAGAACAACAAGGTGCAATGGCAACCGCTCAACAACGGTTATGGCGTGACGCAGTTTTATCACGGCGCTGTTTATCCGGACGGCAAAACCTACATGGGCGGCACGCAGGACAACGGAACTCCGCGCGGCAACGACACGGACGGCCCCGACAAATGGAAGATGATTTTTCTGGCTGACGGCGGTTATTCGGCGGTGGACTTGTTCAATCCCAGCACGGTCTACGTTTCGACGCAGGGCGCTGGCTTTCGCAAATCCACCGATGGCGGCGCGACATTTTCAACAGTGACGGCGGGGCTGGCCGGAGGCGTGTCGTTCATCACGCCTATGGTTCAAGACCCAAGCGATCCGGCGCGTTTTTACACCGGCGGAACATTGCTGTTTCGCTCGAACAAGATGACCTTCTGGGAACAACTGGGTTCGCCGTCGAACGTCACAGGCTCAACAGGCGCGCTCAGCGCATTGGCCGTTGCGCCCACCGATTCCAATTTCGCTTTGTTCGGGCAAGGCGATGGTTCGATCCTGCGCACGACGCGAGCCTTGGCCTTGTCGCCGATCAATCCGCTTTCCTCTGACATCGAACGCTGGTCGCGTCCGCGCACAGGAAATGTTTCCTGGCTGGCATTCGATCCAACCGACAAAAACACTGCCTATGCGACGTACTCGACCTTCGGCAGTTCTCACGTTTGGAAAACGACCAACGCGGGCGAATCCTGGTCGCCGATTGACGGTTCGGGCGGAACGGGCATCCCGGATATTCCAGTGCATTGCATTGTGATTGATCCATCGAACACCGCGCGGCTGTACGTCGGAACCGATCTTGGCGTGTTTGTTTCGTTGGACGGCGGAGCGACCTGGACGGTTGAAAACACAGGCTTCGCCAACGTAGTCACCGAGACATTGGCGCTGAACGTCGTCAATGGCGCGACTTCGCTGTACGCCTTCACGCATGGACGCGGCGCGTTCAAAGTCACAGCCAACATGAGCGGTTGCAACTTCGCGCTGTCAAAAACCGGCGAGAATGTTGCGGCAGCGGGCGGCGATTTGACGGTCAATGTAACTGTCGCGCCAAACGGCTGCGATTGGCGGGCGGAAAGCAATGCCAGTTGGATCACCGTTCAACCCGGCGCTGGCAGAGTCAATTTGACGGTCGCCGCCAACACCGCCATTGGCAGACGTTTCGGCGCTGTCGCCATTGCCGGACGCAGCTTCACCATCACGCAGGACGGATTGCCCGATCTGGACGCGCCGACGGTTCGCATCACCACGCCTGATACCCCTGCGGTCAATCAGCGAGATGCTCTGGTCACGGTTTCAGGCACGGCAACCGACAACGTTCGCGTCGCTTCTGTCACCTGGCGCAGCAATCGCGGGCAAAGCGGCACGGCAACAGGAACTACCGCCTGGGCGTTCACTGCCGCGCTCGTCGCCGGAAGCAACGAACTGACCGTCGTCGCCGCTGACGACGCAGGAAACATCAGCCAGGCGCGAACTCTGTTCGTCAACGTCGCTCCGCCAGGCGTGCTGACAACCGTCGCCGGAACCGGCACAAACGGGTTTGGCAGTGACAACACTCAAGCCGTCACAACCAATATCTCTCGCCCGATTCGCATGACAATTGACGCAGCGGGCAATTTGTATTTCGCCGATTTGAACAACAATCGCGTTCGTCGCGTCACAGCGAACGGCGTCATCACTACGGTTGCGGGCAATGGCTTTCCCGGATTCAGCGGCGACAACGGCCCAGCCACTTCTGCGCAATTGAACAACCCGCTCGGCGTGGCGCTGGATCGCAACGGCAATTTGCTGATCGCCGACAGCGGCAATCAACGCATTCGCCGAGTCAACGCGGCGACAGGCGTCATCACCACCATTGCCGGAACGGGCGAAGCCGGATTCAGCGGCGACGGCGGAGCGGCAATCAACGCGCGCATCAGCAGCCCGGAAAACGTTTTTGCGGACAGGGACAACAACATCTTCATCGCCGATTTCGGCAACCACCGCATTCGCAGAATCGCCAACAATGGCGGAACTATTTCAACCGCAGCCGGAACCGGCACATCAGGATTCAGCGGCGACGGCGGCCCGGCAACTGCCGCCAACTTGTCTTCGCCGACGGATGTAGCAGCGGATGACGCTGGCAATATTTACATTTGCGCTGCGGGCAACAACCGCATTCGCAAAGTCACCACCGACGGCGTCATTAACACCATTGCCGGAAACGGCAATACGACGTTCAACGGCGACAACATTCCGGCGACGGCGGCGGCATTGAACAATCCGCAATCCATCGCGCTGGACGCGGCGGGCAACGTTTACATCGCGGATCGCGGCAATTCGCGCATTCGCAAAGTGACCGTCGGCAGCGGCGCTATCGCCACGCTGGCCGGAGGCAACGCGGGATTTTCGCCCGATGGTTCGTCCACCATGTTGGCGCGATTGAACCAACCGACCGGCATCGCGCTTGACGCGGCGGGCAATGTCTTTTTCTCCGACCGCGACAATTTCATGATTCGCCGCATCGTCAACGCGCTCAGCGGCGACACCATTGCGCCAACAGTGACTTTCACTCCGACGATTCCTTCTTCCCTGCTGCCTGCAAACCCAATCGCAGTGAGCGGAACCGCCAATGACAACGGCTCTGTGACGCTGGTTCGTTGGAGCAATGACCGCGGCGGCAGCGGCACAGCAATCGGCACAACGGCCTGGACGATTCCTTCCGTCACCTTGTTGCCGGGCGTCAACAACATCACCGTCACGGCGTGGGACGCCAGCGGCAATGCAGGCTCAGCAGTGACGACGGTGAATTACCAGACTCCGCAAGTGGTGGTGACGATTGCCGGAACCGGCGCGGCGGCCAACAGCGCGGACGGCGGCGCGGCGACGGCGGCGGCGTTGTGGACGCCTCGCGGGCTTGCGCTGGATGCAATGGGCAATGTGATTTTCGCGGACAACACCAATCGCCGCGTTCGCAAAGTGTCTGCGGCGGGCGTCATCACGGCCTTTGCCGGAACCGGCGAAGTCGGATCGGGCGGCGACGGCGGCCAGGCCAAAGACGCGACTTTCAATTCGCCGACCGGAGTGGCGATTGACGCCGCAGGCAATGTTTATATCAGCGACAGCAACACGCATCGCGTCCGCAAAGTCGCGCCGGACGGCGTCATCACGACGGTGGCGGGAACCGGCGTCGGATTTGGCGCATACAACGGCGACGGCATTCTGGCCAAAGACGCTGAGTTGGCCGGCCCGCAAGGGTTGGCCGTGGACAAGGACGGCAACCTGTACATCGCCGACCGCAACAACAATCGCATTCGCAAAGTCAGCGTCGCCGACGGCAAAATCAACACCGTTGCCGGAACCGGGTTGTTCGGATTTTCAGGCGACGGCGGATTGGCCACCGAAGCCGATCTGGCATTGCCGACGGGCGTTGCCGTGGACGCCGCCGGAAACATTTACATCGCCGATCAGGGCAACAACCGCATCCGCAAGGTCAATGCCTTCGACAAGAAAATTACGACCATCGCCGGAACAGGCATCGCGGGTTTCAGCGGCGACGGCGAACAATCGGTCAATGCTCAAATCAATTTATCGTTCCCGTCGTTTCTGACGGTTGATGCGGCGGGCAATCTGTTTTTTGCCGACCGCAACAACAATCGCATCCGCAAAATTGCCGCCAACACTGGCGTCATTTCGACTGTCGTTGGAACTGGCAGCTTGGGCTTCAACGGCGACGGCACTGCGCCGGGCGGAACGAATCTGACTTTGCCGGTTGGCGTGGTTGTGAATTCAGCGGGCAATTTGTTCTTTTCCGACTCCACCAATCGCGTGCGGCGCACTCGGTCGGCGGACGGATTGCGAACCATAGCGACGGTTTCCGCCGCCAGTTTTTCGCAAACGGCAGGCCTCGCGCCGGAAGAAATCGTCGCCGGGTTCGGCACCGGTCTGGCTTCGTCTGTTGCTGTGGCGTCCGGTTTGCCGCTGCCGACTTCGCTGGGCGGAACAACGGTCAAGGTGCGCGACAACCTGAACGTAGAGCGGTTGGCTCCGTTGTTTTTCGTTTCGCCCGATCAGGTCAATTACCAGATTCCCGGCGGAACTGCTGCGGGATTGGCGACTGTCACCGTGACCAACGCCAATGGCGAAACCGTCATCGGCACGGTTTCAGTTTCAAACGTCGCGCCGAGTTTGTTCAGCGTCAATTCCAGCGGAAACGGGTTGGCCGCCGCAGTCGTCTTCAGACGCACTGCCGCCGGAGTGGATTCTTATGAATCTGCCGCCGTCCCGATTGATCTTGGCCCGCCGGGCGACACAGTGTTGCTGATTCCGTTCGGAACCGGTTTACGCGGATTGACCGACGTGTCGAACGCGCGCGCCACCATTGGCGGTGTCAACTCGCCAGTCTTTTTCGTCGGAGCGACTCCTGGACAGATCGGCCTGGATCAAGCCAATCTGCTTCTTGATCGCAGCTTGATTGGAAAAGGAATTGTTGACGTGGTTCTGACTGTGGACGGCAAAACGGTCAACACCGTCACCGTCACGATCAAATAGGTGGGACTTGAACAAGGCGGGAAGAAGACTCGGCTGGCTTCTTCCCGCCTTGTTCATTTAGCAAACTGATTAACTGATGTTACGCGATGGTGAATCTTACAAAGCGTTTGACAGGTTCTTCGTCCCGATAGGGACGGTTGATATTAGCGCGGCGATTTATCGCCGGGTGGCGAAACCTTGCTGCCGCGTCCTGTAGGGACGCTTGAGCTTTATGCTGGCAGGGATTCAAGCGTCCCTACAGGACGCGGACTCATTCACTGCTTTTCCCGGCAGTGAACTGCCGGGCTACTATCAAACCGTCCCTGACGGGACGAAACCCGTGTCAAGTTCAATGCTCAGTTCTTTAGTGCGTAACTTCAGTGATTAAAGGTGCTGCGGTTTGAAGCTGTGAACCGCCTGCACGTACAGCGCGCGTTCATAAGCCGTCGGATCAGGGCAATGCAATTGGCTCAAACTGCCGCGCATCTGAGCGACGGAAACGTATTCGTGCTTGTCCATCCATTCCAGCATCGCGCGTTCAATCAAACCGATTTGCGGCAATCCGCGTTCATACAAAACCGAACACAACATCGTCACGTTCGCTCCGGCCATCAAAAGTTTCAAGGCGTCAATCGCCGAATGCACGCCGCTGGTGGCCGCCAGTTGCGCCCGAATCTGTCCATACAGAATCGCAATCCAACGCAGCGGCAAACGAATGGAAGACGAACGGCTGAACAAGACATTCGTCCGCACTTCCAATGCTTCCAGATCGAAATCCGGCTGGTAAAAGCGATTGAACAACACCAGCGCATCCGCGCCTGCGTCGTCCAACCGTTTGGCCATGTTGGCAAAGCTGCTGAAAAACGGTCCCAGTTTGACGGCAACGGGAATCGTCACCGCTTCTTTCACCGCTGCGACTATGTCCAGATAAGTTTGTTCGACCCGCGTGCCAGTCAGTTCTGCGTCAGTCGGGATCGAATAAATGTTCAGTTCCAAAGCATCCGCACCCGCTTCGGCAATGCGTTTGGCCGATTCAATCCAGCGCCCAACACTGGTTCCGTTCAAACTGCCGATGATCGGAATGTCCACCGCCTGCCTGGCGCGGCGAATATGTTCCAGATACTCATCCAGCCCGAATTGCAAAAACTCCGGTTCGGGAAAAAAGCTCAACGCTTCCGCAAAACTTTCTGTGCCATGCGTCATGTGGTGATGCAGTTCGTACCGTTCCAGCATCAACTGTTCTTCAAACAGCGAATACAACACTACGGCTGACGCGCCTGCTTCCGCCATGCGTTTGATGTTGTCCAGATTCTGCGACAGCGGCGAAGCCGACACGACCAGCGGCGTGCGCAACGTCATTCCCAGATAATTGGTCTGCAAACTCATTCTTTGTCCTCCGCGTTCGGTTTGGATTCTCCTGAATCGGACTGATGCGAAACCAGCGATTCGTATAATCGCCGCCGCGTCGTAACATCCTGTTGCGATTGCTCGAACAACCGCCTGGCTTCAACGGGATGGCTCTTGGTCAACATCTTGAAGCGATTTTCCATCAGCAGATAATTTTCAATCGGTACTTTCAACGCGGGCGAATCCAGCGATAACGAATGTTCGTGTTCCGGGTGATGGCGATACAACAACCAATGCCCTGCCTGCACAGCGGCTTTCTGGTTTTGCATCGCCGTGGTCATGTTGATGCCGTGCGCGATGCAGTGACTGTAGGCGATGATCAGCGACACGCCGTCATAGGCTTCGGCTTCCAGAAACGACTTGAGCGTGTGTTCATCGCGCGCGCCCATGGCTACACTGGCGACGTAGACGTTACCGTAACTCATGGCAATCAAGCCCAAATCTTTTTTGCGAGCGTGTTTGCCTCCGGCGGCAAATTTGGCAACCGCAGCGCGCGGCGTCGCTTTGGACATCTGCCCGCCTGTGTTCGAGTAAACTTCTGTGTCGAGCACCAGAATGTTGACGTTGCGTCCGCTGGCAAGCACGTGATCCAAGCCACCGAAACCAATGTCATAAGCCCAGCCGTCGCCGCCCACTATCCAGACGCTCTTTTTGACCAGCACATCCGCAACAGGCAACAGCAGTTTTGCTTCGTCGGATTGCAAACCGAGCAGTTTTTCTTTCAAGGCCTCAACGCGCTGACGCTGTTCGTAAATTTCAGCTTCGTCTTTTTGCCGAGCATTCAGAATCGCCGAAGCCAAGTCATCGCCGATTTGCGAAGCCATCCGCTTCAAAAGCTCTTCGGCAAATTCCTGCTGCTTGTCGAGCGACACGCGAAAGCCAAGTCCGAATTCGGCGTTGTCCTCAAATAAAGAATTCGCCCACGCGGGGCCGCGTCCTTCGGCGTTTTGCGCCCAGGGAGTCGTCGGCAGATTCGCTCCGTAAATCGAAGAACATCCCGTTGCATTGGCGATCAAAGCGCGGTCGCCGAAGAGTTGCGACAGCAATTTCAGGTAAGGCGTTTCGCCGCAGCCCGAACACGCGCCGGAAAATTCAAACAGCGGTTGTTGCAGTTGCTGTTGGCGAATGTTGGAAATTTTGATCAGCCGCCGGTCGGTTTCGGGCAGCGTCAGGAAGAAATCCCAGTTCTCGCGTTCGGCTGTGCGCAGCGGCGGTTGCGGTTGCATGTTGATGGCTTTCAACCGCGCCTGCGATTTGTTTTTGGCCGGGCAGACATCCACACAAATGCCGCAGCCAGTGCAATCTTCCGGCGCGACCTGGATGGTGTATTTCTGCCCTGCCCATTCGCGGTCTTTGGCTTCGCACGATTTGAATGTCGCGGGCGCTGAGGCCAGATGCCGTTCGTCATACACCTTGATGCGAATGACGCTGTGCGGACAGACCATCGCGCATTTGCCGCATTGAATGCAGACCTGCGTGTCCCACACTGGAATTTCCGCCGCGATGTTGCGCTTTTCCCAACGCGCCGTGTTGGTGGGAAACACGCCGTCCGCTGGCATGGCGCTGACCGGCAAAGCATCGCCACGACCGGCAAACACTTCGCCCAGCACATTGCAGACAAATGGCGGCGCGTTGCGGAATGCCGACGGCGGCAACTCCAAATGGCCGTCGAGTCTTGCGGGCGGCGCGGCTTCGTACAGATGCGCCAGCGTCTCGTCCACTGCGCGCAAATTCATCTGGACGATCTCTTCGCCTTTCTTGTCGTAGGTTTTCCGTATGGATTCCTTGATAGCGGCAATCGCTTCTTCGCGCGGCAACACGTCGGCGATGGCGAAAAAGCAAACCTGCAAGACCGTGTTGATCTGTTTGCCCATGCCGCTTTCGCGCGCCACCCGGTCGGCGTTGATGACGTAGAACTTCAATTTCTTGTCGAAGATTTGTTGCTGCGTGCGGCTAGGCAAATGCGCCCAGACTTCTTCCGGCGCAAAAGGCGTGTTCAGCAAAAAGACTCCGCCGGGTTCGATCAACTCCAGCACGTCGTGGCGTTCCAGCAGCACGGGCTGATGGCAGGCGACGAAATGCGCCTGCTGAATCAAATAGGTCGAACGAATCGGCTGCGGCCCGAAGCGCAAATGTGAAACGGTTTCCGAACCGGATTTTTTCGAGTCGTAAACGAAATAACCCTGCGCGTAATGTTCGGTTTGTTCGCCGATGATTTTGATGGAATTTTTGTTCGCGCCGACCGTGCCGTCCGAACCCAGTCCGTAAAACACCGCGCGCGTCACGTTCGCTGGTTCGATTGAAAACGCCGTGTCGAAATCCAGACTGCTGTGGGTGACATCGTCGCGGATGCCTGTGGTGAAATGATTTTTGGGTTGCGACTGTGCCAGATTGTCGAAAACGGCTTTGACCATTGCGGGCGTGAATTCTTTGGAAGCCAGACCGTATCTGCCGCCAACCACACGCGGCAACGCAGCCAGCGAAGCTTCGTGCAAAGCCGTCAAACAATCCTGATACAAAGGTTCACCAGCGCTGCCGGGTTCTTTGGTTCGATCCAGCACGGCGATGGATTTCGTTGTCTCAGGCAATGCAGCGACAAAGCGCGCCGAATCGAACGGACGATACAATCGAACTTTGACGACGCCGACTTTTTCGCCGCGCGCATTCAGCGCATCAACTGTTTCGTGAACGGTTTCCGCTCCCGATCCCATCAGCACGATGACGCGTTCAGCGTCCGGCGCTCCGTGATATTCGTAAAGTTTGTATTGCCGCCCGGTCAGTTCAGCGAACAGACTCAGGGTGCGTTCCACAACGTTCGCGCATTCGATGTAAAACGGATTGACGGTTTCGCGCCCTTGAAAATACACGTCCGGGTTTTGCGCCGTGCCGCGCAGGCTGGGATGGTCAGGCGACAATGCGCGAGCGCGAAGTTCGGCAATTTGCGAATCATCAATAAACGCGCGCAGCACTTCATCGCCAAGCGGTTCGATCTTGGCGATTTCGTGCGAGGTGCGAAAGCCATCGAAGAGATGCAGAAACGGCAAGCGCGATTGCAAAGTGGCCGCGTGTGCGATCAAGGCAAAGTCCTGGGCTTCCTGAACCGAGTTGGAACAGAGCATTGCCCAGCCGGTCGCTCGCGCAGCCATGACGTCGCTGTGATCGCCGAAAATCGAAAGCCCCTGCGCCGCCAGCGAACGAGCCGCAATATGAAAGACCGTCGGCGTCAATTCGCCCGCAATCTTGTACATATTCGGAATCATCAACAGCAGTCCCTGCGACGCGGTAAAAGTCGTCGCCAACGCGCCGGTTTGCAAAGCGCCGTGAACCACGCCCGCCGCACCGCCTTCGCTTTGCATTTCGATGACAGAGGGAATCGTTCCCCATAAATTCGGTTTGGATTGCGAAGCCCAGGCATCAGCCCATTCGCCCATCGGCGAAGCAGGCGTGATCGGATAAATGGCTATGACTTCGCTCAAACGGTAAGCGACCAGGGCGACGGCTTCGTTGCCATCCAACGTAATAAATTTTTTCACGGCGGATTCCCTCCTCTTGTTCGGACAGCGTCAGTTCATTACGATGATTGGCAGCAAGGCTTATGCCAACGCAATATCAAGCAATCATTGGCATTTACAAAAATCGAGGTGTGCAAAGTTGCTCAATGCTGTGCAAAATTGCTCAGCGGTCAGTTTGTGTTTTCCAGCGTTACCAACCAGAAGAGGTTCTTATGAAAAAGTCGCGCGTTCGCATCATCGTGTTGTTGTCACTGCTTTCTTTCATCGCTTTCGGCCAAGCGCCCAAAGAATCGTTGCCGTATTTCACCGAACCGGCAATTTCGCCTGATCGCGCGGAAATCGCTTTTGTTTCAGGCGGCGACATCTGGACGGTTCCCACCGCTGGCGGCGAAGCGCGTTTGCTGGTCGCTCATCCGGCAAACGAATCGCGTCCTCAGTATTCACCCGACGGCAAGAAGCTGGCGTTCATATCCAATCGCACTGGCGGCGGCGATATTTATGTTTTGACTTTGGCGACAGGCGATTTGCGGCGGCTGACGTTTGACGACGCGAACGACCAACTCGACGGTTGGTCGCGCGATGGCCGGTGGATTTACTTCACTTCTTCCGGCAAAGACATCGCCGGAATGAACGACGTGTTCCGCGTCAACAGCGAAGGCGGCACGCCGATGCAGGTCAGCGGCGACCGTTACACCAGCGAATTTTTCTCAACGCCCGCACCCGACGGCAAAACTTTGGCCTTTGCCGCTCGCGGCAACAGCGCTGGTCAATGGTGGCGCAAAGGCCACAGCCACCTGGACGAATCGGAACTTTGGCTGTTGCACGACGGCGGCAAATACGAACAGGTCGTCGAACGCGGCGCCAAAAGCCAGTGGCCGATGTGGAGCGCCGACGGCAAAACAGTGTTTTTCATGTCCGACCGCAGCGGCGCGCAAAATCTGTGGTCGAAAGCCATCAACGGCCAGGCCAGGCAACTCACCAAATTCACCAGCGGGCGCGTGCTGTGGCCTACGATCAGTTATGACGGCAAGACCATTGTCTTTGAACGCAACTTCGGCATCTGGAAATTCGACACGGCAAGCGGCCAAGCCACAGAAGTTCAAATCACTCGGCGAGGCGCGCCGATCGGCCCCAGCATAGAGCGTCTGACTTTGAACAACGGCTTTCAGGATTTGGCGCTTTCGCCCGATGGCCGAAAAATCGCCTTTGTCGCGCGCGGCGAAATCTTCGCGGCTTCATCAAGAGACGGCGGCGACGCCGTTCGCGTCACTCGCACGGTCGCAGCGGAAAGCGACGTCGTCTGGTCGCCGGACAGCAAACGCATCGCTTACGTTTCCGAACGCGACGGCGCGCCTCATCTGTTTTTGTACGACTTCACCAACAATGCCGAAACGCAATTGACCAACACCGCCGGAGCCGATGCCGCGCCGCGTTTTTCGCCCGATGGCAAATTGATCGCCTTTGTCCGCGACGGAAAAGAGCTTCGCGTTTACGAAACCGAATCGAAACAGGAGCGCAAGCTGGCCGACGCCAGAATGGAACGTCCGCCGTTTTTGAACAATCGTTCTTTCGCCTGGTCGCCCGACAGCAAATGGCTGGCTTTTTCGGCTGTCAGCAACAAATCGTTTCGCAACATTTACGCCGTGCAGGCATCTGTAAAAGAGGGGGGCGGCGAAACGCGACAAATCAGTTCGCTGGCGTCGAATTCCGGCAGTTCGATTTCGTGGCATCCCGACGGAACGTCGCTGCTGTTTCAAACCGTCATGCGAACCGAAAGCGGCCAGATCGCCCGCGTGGATTTGATTCCGCGCACGCCGAGATTCCGCGAAGACCAGTTCCGCGATTTGTTCCGCGAAGAATCGCCGCGCATTCCGGGCCGTCCGCAAAATCCTTCAGCGCAACCACAGCAATCAGCGCAACAACCGGCTGAACCTGCGCCGACGGCAACTGCCAGAAACGCCGTCAAACCGGTAGAAATCGTCTTTGAAGGCATTCGTCAACGATTGAGTCTGTTGCCCGTGGGCGTGGACGTGAATTCGTTGGCCATCAGCCCGGACGGAAAAATTCTTCTGATGTCGGCCAGCGCTGCCGGTCAAACGAACCTGTATACATGGTCGCTGGACGAACTTTCCAGAATTCCGCCTGTGGCGCGGCAACTGACTTCGACGCCCGGATTCAAAGGCGACGCGCAGTTTTCGCCCGATGGCCGCGAAGTGTATTTCCTGGAACAAGGCCGCATCAGCGTCATCAACATGGACACGCGCCAACCGCGCCCGCTGGCCGTGACCGCTGAACTGGACGTGGATTTTCATCAGGAAAAACTGGCCGTTTTCAAACAAGCCTGGACTTTGCAGCGCGATCATTTTTACGACGACAAATTTCACGGCGCGAATTGGGACGCGGTGCGCGCCGAATACGAACCGCGCATCGCTGGCGCGCGCACGCCTGACGAAATGCGCCGTTTGTTGAATCTGATGGTAGGCGAATTGAACGCTTCGCATCTGGGCGCGTCCGCTCCCTTCGGCGCAGGCAATCAGACAGGCGGAGCCGCGCCGGTCGGCAAACTCGGTTTGCGATTCGACCGCAACGAATACGAAAACAACGGACGATTGAAAATCACCGAAATCATCACGCTCAGCCCGGCGGCTGTGGCCGGCGGAATCAAAGTCGGCGATTACCTGCTGGCTGTGGACGGCGCGCGTATCAACGCTCAAACCAACCTGGACGAATTGCTGCAACACAAAACCAACCGCCGCGTCGCTCTGACGATTTCATCCTCTGCCGACGGCTCTTCGCCGCGCGAAATCGCCGTTCGCCCCGTCACGACCGGCGCCGAAAAAGCCTTGCTCTATCGTCAATGGGTTGAAGAGTGCCGCGCTTATGTGGCGAAGGCGAGCAACGGACGGTTGGGTTACGTTCACATGCCTGATATGTCCGCGCAATCGCTGGCGCAGCTTTACACAGACCTGGACGACGAAAACCACGCGCGCGAAGGCGTAGTCGTTGACGTGCGCAACAACAACGGTGGTTTCGTCAACGTTTACGCGATTGACGTACTGGCGCGGCGCGGTTATCTGACTATGACACAACGCGGCATGCCGTCGGCTCCGGCGCGTAGCTATCTGGGACAACGTTCGCTGGAAGCGCCGACGATTCTGGTCACCAACCAACATTCGCTTTCCGACGCCGAAGATTTCACCGAAGGTTACCGCACGCTGAAGCTCGGCAAAGTCGTAGGCGAACCGACTTCAGGCTGGATCATTTACACATGGAATTTGCAGTTGCTGGACGGCACAGGATTCCGCATGCCGCGCGTCCGCGTGCAGGACAACAACGGCCAAACAATGGAACTGAACCCGCGTCCGGTTGATTTGCCTGTCACTCGGCCAATCGGCGAAAGCTACGCAGGACGCGACAGCCAGCTTGATACGGCGGTCAAAGAGTTGCTGAAACAGATTGACAGCGGTAAAAAGCAGCAATCCACGGGCAATGGGAATTGAGTGGTAGTACGATTTTCCGTTTGATGACGCAGTAGGAGTTGAGCATAATCTCGGCCACATATGATTACTCAGAATTTACAAGAGAGCCGATCAGGTCGCCTGATTGGCGGCCTGTCGCTCGACCATTCGGAAATTCCGCAATCATTGCTCAATATCGAGAGCAAAGACCGGAGCAACCCATTTCCGTGGAATGGCCAATTCTCGCCCCAGCTTGTCGAGGTCCTGCTAAAGACGTATGCAGCATCAAATGCTGTTGTGCTGGACCCATTTGCCGGAAGTGGAACAGTACTTTATGAGGCCGGGCGAAAAGGATTAAGTGCAATCGCTACGGAGATCAATCCGGCGGCATATTTGATGACAAGCATTTATGAAATGATGAACCTCGAACTTCACCGTCGAGAGGAGATCGTCTTTCAGGTAGATTCCCTCATCAGACAAGCGTTTCCCGAAAACCTGCCGCTTTTTTTCTCAACAACATTAAATCTGACGGAAGAAACAATCAAAAATATTCTGCTCTCTTTTCAGACCTTGCTAAGTGATCGCCTTGCCCGCCGCCTGCTTCAATCGCTCATCATTCGGCTTGACTTTTATCAATCAGGATTGAATGACGAAAAGGTCTTAACGGTTTGGAACAAAATGAGGACATTTATTCAGGGGCTTCCATACTCGGAAAGCCGGATTGAGATTCACCACTGCGATGCGCGGGCGATTCCCATTCCATCTGAGACGGTTGATCTGGTGATCACCTCGCCTCCCTACATCAATGTTTTCAATTACCATCAACAGTATCGAGCCTCCACGGAAGCAATGGGGTGGGATGTTTTAACGGTCGCCAAATCTGAGATCGGCTCCAATCGAAAAAACAGGGGCAATCGTTTTTTAACCGTTATTCAATATTGCCTTGATCTGGCGCAAGTACTGAAGCATCTCGCCAGCTTCTTGCGAACATCGGGAAGAGCTATTTTCGTTGTAGGCCGGGAGTCGCGCGTTCGCGGCGTTCCTTTTTTCAATGGAGAGATTGTGAGCGCATTGGGAACAAAGTGCGCGGGCTTCAATCTGAAACTGCGGCAGGAGCGGGTCTTCAAAAACAGGTTTGGGGAAATGATCTATGAAGACATCCTACATTTTGACCAACCGAACAAACAGTTCGAGGATCCATTGCCAAATGCCAGGACAATCGCGGATGGCATTCTTTTGGAGGCAATGAAACAATCTTCCGGCAAGGTTGCCAACGATGTAATAACTGACCTCGAATCAGCCCGGGAAAGCGTTGTCAGAGTTATGCCCTCACCACTTTATCGAACCGAGACCGCCTGTAAAAACGGAACTGCTGGGATAGGAAAGGAGTTTCTTCTGAGTGCCTAACTTCCCGACGCCTCACCTTGAAAAGCTCAAAGCAACGCTCGTCAACGAAAAATTGCCGGTCAAGGACCAACCACGCCTTGAGGCCGCAATTGAGCGATACCATCAGTGGATAGGCTCGTTGGATGCTGCCACCGGCTCGGCTGAGCAATTGCTTGAACAGATGGTTCGATTACTCGACGAGTACAAGCTCTATGTTGATCTTGACCTGATCTTCGATAGCGATGAGGACTTTCTTTATAGACAAAAAGGGCAACTCAAACTCGACAACAGTATTATCGAAGAGTTTCTTCCCAGACTGATTCAGCCATCCGTGATCCCCGAACTTGCGGAGATGAATCTGCTGGTCGGCCCTCAATCATGTTTCTCGTCGATCTTCTTCAATTCCAGCCTGGATGCCCCACAAGCCGGAGGCGGCTTGAGTATTCGCGCCAAAGACCAGGACTTCGCCATCAGCAAGCCCCTTTATCTGCGCGCTTCCCATACTCCCACTTTCGGGGATTCAATCGAACGCACAACCTACATTGCTTACGTCGCGACGGAATGTAAAACCAATCTCGATAAAACCATGTTCCAGGAGGCATGTGCGACTGCCCACGATACCAAGATTGCAGTTTCGGGCGCGAAGTATTATCTGCTCTGCGAGTGGTTGGACATGGCACCGCTCAGCACCGCTCCCACGGATATTGACGAAATTATCATCTTGCGAAAGGCAAAGCGGCTAAGTGCCCATGTCAGAAAGGACTTTAATACTGCCGCCAAACGAAAGGTAAAGCGTGCAGGCTATGCAAAATACCTGCACGAGCATCCGTTTCGACCAGAGATGTTCCAGCGATTCATTACTCACATTCGACAGTTGATGATCAATGAAGTACCCGTCGAAAAAAACGTTCTTGAGGTCGGCTACTTCTGAAGCCATCTTTCTCTATGAATCAAGCGACACAACAAACAATCACGCCCATTGACGGTTCAATCTTTGCCGAACGCCAACTGGCAACGCCACAACAAATCGAAACCACATTGGCCAAAGCCGTCGCCGCTCAAACCGAGTGGCGACGCGTGCCAGTCAGCCAGCGCGCAGCAATCTGTCTGCGAATGAAGGATTGGCTGGTGGAACGCTCCGATGAAATCGGCAAGGAACTGACCTGGCAGATCGGGCGACCGATTGCCTACAGCCCCTTCGAGCTTCGTCGAGGTTTCAACGAGCGCGTCAACTTCATGTGCGAGATCGCCGAACGCGAACTTGCCGACATCGCCATTGAACCCAAAGAAAATTTTCAACGCTTCATTCGCCGCGAACCGGTTGGAACAGTGCTGGTCTTGGCTCCGTGGAATTACCCATGGCTGGCTTCGGTCAATGCGGTGGTTCCGGCGATTCTGGCCGGCAACAGCGTCGTGCTGAAAATCGCGCCGCAAACGCCGCTGGTCGCCGAACGTTACGCCGAAGCTTTTGCCGCCGCTGGTTTGCCCGAAGGCGTTTTCCAATTCCTGCACATTGACCACGACCAAGTCGCCGAAGTCATCAAAGACCACCGCATAGGTTTTGTCGCCTTCACCGGCTCCGTCGCCGGAGGCCACGCCGTGCAACGCTCAGCCAGCGAACGATTCATCGCCACTGGGTTGGAACTCGGCGGCAAAGACCCGGCTTATGTTCGCCCAGACCTGAATGCTGCCAATCTGGCCGGAGCGATTGAAAATCTGGTGGATGGCGCAATGTTCAACTCCGGCCAATCGTGTTGCGCGGTAGAACGAATTTATGTGCATCAGGACGTGTACAACCAGTTTGTCGAAGGCGCGGTTGAATTGACCAAACAATACAAACTCGGCAACCCATTGGAATCTGGCATCACGCTTGGCCCGATGGTGCGCGCCGACGCCGCCGACAAAGCGCGCGCTCACATCGCCGAAGCTTTGTCGAAAGGCGCAAAAGCCTTGATTGACGAATCGCTTTTCCCGATCAGCAAAGCCGGAACGCCATATCTGGCTCCGCAGATTTTGGTGAACGTAAACCATTCGATGCTGGTGATGACCGAAGAAACCTTCGCGCCGGTCGTAGGCATCATGCCGGTCAAAAGTGACGAAGAAGCCATTCGATTGATGAACGACAGCAAGTACGGTTTGACGGCTTCGATCTGGACTTCGGATGTTGATGCCGCGCTGAGCATCGGCGACCGGATTGAAACCGGCACGTTTTACATGAACCGTTGCGATTATCTGGATCCGGCGCTGGCGTGGGTGGGAGTGAAAGATTCCGGGCGTGGCTGCACTTTGTCACGGCTGGGCTTTGAAGCTTTCACACGACCGAAATCATTTCATTTAAGGTTGAGCTTGTAACCGAACGATCTGGGTCAGAAAAAGAAATTTTCTTGCCCCTTTGTGACTGTCGGCATATTTTCCCTTCGCATTCGCCCCTGGTTTTATAGATTTCAAGAAAATAAAGTTCGTAGTCCCGCCTTCAGGCGGAAGTTTGGCGTAAGAAAGCTTCCACCTGAAGCCGGTACTGCGAACAAAACATTTTCTTGAATGCTATAACCAACAATCCCGATTCCAAAATCACTGCCTCGATGGATGAAAACAATAGTTCGTTCAACGCATGGAAAATCTCTTTTTTGAAAAGCCCGTACTCAACTCTCCGTATGCTTACCCAGCGCGTCATTGGGAATTGGATGAACACGGCCAGCCGACAGAGCGAATCATCGAAACGCGTCGTGAATCCAAATACATCACGCCGATCCCAAAACCCAAAAAGCGAAAAACCTCCGGCAAACAGAGTGAGATTGTTTTTGACGAAGGCGTGGGGATTTCGACCGAACAACAACAATACGATCCGACTCCAATCATCAATGAACTTCGTTATTACGTGGATCAATGGCGCGCTTTGCCGAATCCCGCCGATTGGCAAGTCACACATGAAACCGCGCGGCTGCTGCAGCATTGGCGAAGCCATACATTCACCGGCATACGGCCTTTTTTCTGCCAGGTTGAAGCTGTCGAAACAGCCATCTGGTTGACCGAAGTTGCGCCAAACCTGGGAGCCAGAGGCAAAAAGTTTCTGGATCATCTGGCCAATGCCAATAACGACGCCAATCCTGAATTGACGCGGCTGGCGCTGAAACTGGCCACCGGAGCGGGCAAAACCACCGTCATGGCCATGCTCATCGCCTGGCAGACGATCAATGCCGTGCGGTTTGCGAACAGCAAACGTTTCACTCGCGGCTTCCTGATTGTCGCCCCCGGATTGACCATCAAAGACCGGCTGCGCGTTCTACAGCCAAACGACCCTGACAGTTATTACGCCGACCGCGAGCTTGTTCCGCCTGACATGCTGGACGACATCAAACGCGCCAAGATCGTCATCACCAACTATCACGCCTTCAAACTGCGCGAACGTATGGAACTTTCCAAAGGCGGGCGTTCGCTGTTGCAAGGTCGCGGCGACGCCCTGAACACGCTGGAAACCGAAGGGCAAATGCTTCAGCGCATCATGCCGGATTTGATGGGCATCAAAAACATTTTGGTCATCAACGACGAAGCCCATCACTGTTACCGTGAAAAGCCAAGACGAACGGCTGACAACGACGCGGAGGAATTGAAAGGCGAAGACAAAAAAGAAGCCGAACGAAACAACGAAGCCGCGCGGTTGTGGATTTCCGGTCTGGAAATCGTCAACCGCAAACTCGGCGTGACGCGAGTCGTTGATCTGTCGGCCACGCCGTTTTTCCTGCGCGGAGCCGGTTATGTCGAAGGCACGTTGTTTCCCTGGACGATGAGCGATTTTTCGCTGATGGACGCCATAGAATGCGGCATCGTCAAATTGCCGCGCGTGCCTGTGGCCGACAACATTCCCGGCGCAGACGTGCCAAAATTTCGCAATCTGTGGGAACATATCCGCGCCAAGATGCCGAAGAAAGGCAAAAGCAAGGCAGGCGCTCTTGATCCGCTCAGTCTGCCAGTCGAACTTCAAACCGCGCTCGAAGCCCTATACGGCCATTACGAAAAAACTTTCAATCTGTGGCAGGAAGCCGGAATTTCCGTTCCGCCTTGTTTCATCGTCGTCTGCAACAACACGTCCACGTCGAAGCTGGTCTACGATTACATTTCCGGCTTCATCCGCGAAAACGAAGACGGCAGCGGCCAGTTGGTCAATGGCCGTTTGCCGCTCTTTCGCAATTACGACGAATATGACAATGCGTTGCCGCGCCCGCGCACTTTGCTGATTGACAGCGAACAACTGGAATCAGGCGATGCGCTGGACGACAACTTCCGCAAAATGGCCGGGCCGGAAATCGAACGCTTTCGCCGCGAAATTCTGGAACGCACAGGCGACCGCCGACAGGCCGACAATCTGACCGATCAGCAATTGCTGCGCGAAGTGATGAATACCGTCGGCAAAGCCGGACAGCTTGGCGAATCCATTCGCTGTGTGGTGTCGGTTTCGATGCTGACCGAAGGTTGGGACGCCAACAACGTCACGCACATTCTCGGCGTGCGCGCTTTCGGCACTCAATTGTTGTGCGAACAGGTGATTGGACGCGCGTTGCGACGCCAATCTTACGAACTGAACGAAGACAATCTGTTCAACGTCGAATACGCCGACGTGCTGGGCATTCCCTTTGACTTCACCGCCAAGCCGGTCATCGCTCCGCTGCAAAAGCCGCGCGAAACCATTCAGGTCAAAGCCGTGCGACCGGAGCGCGATCATCTGGAAATCCGCTTTCCGCGCGTGGCGGGTTACCGTGTGGAATTGCCCGAAGAACGGCTGACCGCCGAGTTCAACGAAGACTCCATTCTGGAATTGACGCCCGAACTGGTAGGCCCTTCCGTCACGCGCAACGAAGGCATCATCGGCCAGGCGGTTGACTTGAATCTGAAACATCTGGGCGACATGCGCCAATCAACGCTGTTGATGCATCTGACCAAACGGCTGGTCTACAACAAATGGCGCACGGACGGCGAAGAAGCTCCACTGAATTTGTTCGGCCAGCTCAAACGCATTGCCAAACAATGGCTGGATACCTGTCTGGTCTGCAAAGGCGGCACCTACCCGGCGCAATTGATGTATCAGGAATTGCAGGACATGGCCTGCGAAAAAATCTCCGCGAGCATCGTCCGGGCAGAGCTTGGCAAACGTCCGATCAAAGCCGTGCTCGATCCTTACAACCCGACCGGTTCGACCATTCACGTCAAATTCAACACCTCCAAACCCGACCGCTGGCAGACGGATGCCCGCCGCTGCCACCTGAACTGGGTTATTCTGGACAGCGATTGGGAAGCCGAGTTTTGCCGCATTGTCGAATCGCATCCGCAGGTGCGGGCTTACGTCAAAAACCAGAACCTGGGTTTGGAAGTGCCTTACCGGTACGGTTCCGGGACGCGTAAATACATTCCCGATTTCATTGTGCAGGTGGATGATGGGCACGGCGACGATGACCTGTTGCACCTGATCGTCGAAATCAAAGGCTACCGCCGCCAGGATGCGGCCATGAAAAAAGAGACGATGGATGTGTATTGGATTCCCGGTGTCAACAATCTGGGCGGATATGGCCGCTGGGCGTTCGCCGAGTTCACAGACGTGTTCCAGATGGAAGACGATTTCACGGCCAAACTCGAAGCTGAGTTTAGCAAAATGATTGAAGCGGTCGCCGCGTAGGCTTTGGAGTGCTGCGGCTTGACGCAGCTTTTGCCTTCGCTGGCGGAATCTTTCGGGACAGCGAAGGCTTTGGCGGCAAACTAAAAGCGGTGTCGAGCCACCGCACTCCAAAGCTTCGCGTTAATTTCGTAAACCCTATGGCCAAGAATCAAACCAAGAAAACCGTCGAAACCCTCAAACACGATGACGCTTCGCGCAAGAACATTCCGACCGCCGAACATCAATCTCTGATGCGCGAAACGGACAAAAGCCCTGTCCGCGTAGCAATCGAACGGCGCAACCGCGATCTTGATCCGCAACTGGTCTGGCGAGGCAAAGACGAACAGGATTGGTCGGATTTGGTAGTGCAAGCGCCGCCGCTCTACATTCAGGAAAAGGTTCATCCGAAGGTGTTGATTGACGACCTGCTGCGCCGGTCAAAGGAAACCGCCAACGAACCGCAGCTTGATCTGTTCGCCGATTTCAATGGCTTGCCGGACAATGACGCCAAGACGGAGTTTTATCAGCACGACGCGCATTGGGCGAACCGCATGATTCTGGGCGACAGTTTGCAGGTGATGGCCAGTCTGGCCGAACGCGAAGGTTTGCGCGGCAAGGTGCAATGCATCTATCTCGATCCGCCCTACGGCATCAAATTCAACTCCAATTTCCAGTGGTCAACCACCAGCCGCGATGTCAAAGACGGCAACGCCCACCACATCACGCGCGAACCCGAACAGGTGAAGGCGTTTCGCGATACCTGGCGCGACGGCATTCATTCCTATCTGACGTACCTGCGCGACCGCCTGACCGTGGCGCGCGATCTGCTGACGGAAAGCGGTTCGATCTTTGTGCAGATTGGCGATGAGAACGTGCATCGGGTGCGGGCGGTGATGGATGAGATATTCGGAGAGGAAAATTTCGTCAGCATTATCACAGTTGCTAAAACCTCAGGCGCATCTACTTCTACCCTTTCTTCTATCTCTGACTTTTTGATTTGGTATAGCAAGTCAAAAGAGCATTTGAAGTATCGGCAGCTTTTTCTCTTAAAGATGTTGGGTATACAAGGAACCAGCGGATATAACTTCGTTGAATTTCCAGACGGAGCAAGACGAAGATTGACCTCAGAAGAGACAAACAATCTTGACTCGCTGCCAGTCGGAAGCCGGTTTTTCAAGTTAAGTGATCTTCGTAGTTCTCGACCTGCTGGCGATGGCGATCTAAAGGAATTTACGTATAGAGCGAAAAGATTCACCCCAGGGAAAGGGACATTCAAGACCAACGTAAAAGGGCTGAGCACACTTGCACCTGCCAACCGTCTTGAAGGAAATGGCGCAACACTCAACTATGTCCGTTACCTCGACGATTTCCCTGCTTTTCCAATTACCAATCTTTGGACAGATACCGGTAGTACAGTTGGCGGCGAAAAAATCTATATTGTTCAAACGGCGGTTTCGATAGCTCAACGCTGCCTTCTTATGACCACCGATCCTGGCGACCTCGTGCTTGACCCAACTTGCGGCTCCGGCACAACGGCTTACGTCGCCGAACAATGGGGCCGCCGCTGGATTACGATTGATACTTCGCGGGTGGCGCTGGCGCTGGCTCGCGCGCGGATTATGGGCGCGCGCTACGCGTATTACCTGCTGGCCGACAGCCCCGAAGGCCAGCAGAAAGAAGCCGAAGTCACGCGCAGTCTGCCTTCGTCACATCCCACGCACGGCAACATCGCGCACGGATTTGTTTACGAGCGCGTGCCGCACATCACGCTGAAATCCATCGCCAACAACGCCGAGATTGATGTCATCTGGGAAAAGTTTCAGCCCCAGCTTGAAGCTTTGCGCGGCGAACTGAACGCGGCGCTCAAAACCAATTGGGAAGAATGGGAAATCCCGCGCGAAGCCGGTGAAAAATGGTCTGACTCAGCCAAGACGCTGCACGCCGAATGGTGGCAGCAGCGCATCGCCCGTCAGCGCGAAATTGACGCCAGCATTGCCGCCAAAGCCGAGTTTGAATACCTGTACGACAAACCTTACGAAGACAAAAAGAAAGTGCGCGTCGCCGGGCCGTTCACCGTCGAAAGTTTGTCGCCGCATCGCGTGCTGGGCGTGGACGAAAACGACGAACTGATTGATCCGCTGAAACAAGTCAAAGCCGAAGCCCAAAGCTTTGACCAGATGATTCTGGAAAACCTGCGAACCGCCGGCGTCCAACAAGCTCACAAAGAAGACAAGATCGTCTTTACTTCGCTCACTGCCTGGCCTGGTTATTACGTCTGCGCCGAAGGCCGCTACGTCGAAAACGAATCAGGTCAGGAAAAACGCGCGGGCGTCTTCATCGGCCCGGAGTTTGGGATTGTTTCGCGCCCCGATCTGGTTTCCGCTGCGCGCGAAGCCGCCGAAGCCGGATTCGATGTACTGATCGCCTGCGCGTTCAACTACGACGCGCACTCCACGGAATTCAGCAAGCTGGGTCGCATTCCCGTGCTGAAAGCGCGAATGAACGCCGACCTGCACATGGCCGACGATCTGAAAAACACCGGCAAAGGCAATCTGTTTGTCATCTTTGGCGAACCGGACATCACCATTCTGGACGCTCCCGGCATTCAGACAGGCAACGGGCAGATTCAGGTGCGGGTCAACGGCGTGGACGTGTTTCGCCCCAACACCGGCGAAGTCATCAGCGACAATGCCGACGGCATCGCCTGTTGGTTTGTGGATACGGATTACAACGAAGAAAGCTTCTTTGTGCGGCAGGCGTATTTTCTTGGCGCGAACGATCCTTACAAGGCGCTGAAAACCACGCTCAAGGCCGAAATCAACGAAGAAGCCTGGGCGACATTGAACAGCGATGTTTCGCGGCCTTTCGATAAACCCGCGTCCGGTCGCATCGCCGTCAAGGTAATCAATCATCTGGGCGACGAAGTGATGAAAGTGTTTCGAGTGGAATAATGGGAATAATAATTTACCTGCGCTCCGTAGGAGCGGCATGTTTATAGATCGTTGGCAGATGAGTTACCCAAGCTCCGTAGGAGCGAAATGTGACACAGGCCGCTCCTACGGAGCTTGGAAAATGCGTGTGTCGGTTTCTATAAACAGGCCGCTCCTACGGAGCTAAAGACGCCGCTCGACAAACCGTTGTTCTATAAACAGGCCGCTCCTACGGAGCTAAAGACGCCGCTCGACAAACCGTTGTTCTATAAACAGGCCGCTCCTACGGAGCTAAAGACGCCGCTCGACAAACCGTTGTTCTATAAACAGGCCGCTCCTACGGAGCT